>Ga0066376_10000011_pt1 | contig 116635 bp, 93 predicted proteins | sample Knorr_S15_td_Bot_FD_77009 | JGI IMG/M metagenome (GOLD analysis project Ga0066376, IMG submission 77009) | Marine microbial communities from Southern Atlantic Ocean transect - Knorr_S15_td_Bottom_ad_5009_LV_A | ecosystem: Environmental > Aquatic > Marine > Oceanic | place: Southern Atlantic...
AGAAGTTGGGCCAGAAGTTGGGCCAGAAGTTGGGCCAGAAGTTGAGCCAGAAGTTGAGCCAGAAGTTGAAGACGAGCCAGCAGTAACACCTGAGGTAGAGGTGGAGTCAGAGGTTGAGCAATCCGCACCGGCGGTTGAATTGCCATCAAAGGCGGCATTGACTAGAATGAAGAAGGCTGAACTTGTAGAATTGGCAGAGTCGCTCGGACATGACTCTAATGGCACAAAAGCCGCCATCATTTCCCGGCTACTTGATTAGAAGTGCCAGTTGGATTTCCTGATTAGACAATTCGGCCATCTTGAAAAAGTGTTCATACGCGCGTCAGAAACCTAACGAAACCGCTTGCTTTATAGGCTTGAGCGTAGGGCTTGAGATTTCGAGGAGGAGACTCCTCATGGATGGGATGCGAGCATGACGAGCCACGGTGATAAAAGAAAGTTACAGGTAGTTAGCGATATGGCCGAACTACAACTCGAGGTTGAGGATCTTCGTAAATTGGTCAACACTTTGCTCACCGTCATCATGGAGGAATCTGACGGTATCCATTCTGGAGCGGCACCAATACTGCCTGGCGGCACACGCCGGGGAGTTTCAATGTGACGACAATGAAGGCAAAACAATGCTAAGCATAGAAGAATCATGGAATACAGCAGCCGGAACAACTGGACTTGACCAGGTAGAATCCGGTTTTAGCTGGGGGATGGCCCTCGCTCTGTTAGTTCTAGAAATTCTTTGGTGGTTGATGGTCGTGAAAATCAATAGGCGAGGCGTCAGCAGCCGAAGTGCTCAGAACCCAGAAAATGCTACGTGAATTGTGGTGAATAGCGCGGGCTCATCCCTTGATGACGGCGATAGGTTTCAATCGGGCCACTGGCCGCGCAAGTCCGGCTCCTGCGGTCAATTTGATGACTTCATCCACGTCTTTGTAAGCCTCAGGGGCTTCTTCACTCAGAACATTAGGTGTCTTGGTGTGAACATGGATTCCTGCCGCCGCTAATCTACTCCTGAGTTCATTTTCATCCACCTGCTTGCGCGCGGCAGTTCGTGATAATGCCCTGCCCGCTCCGTGGCATGATGATGAGAATGCCCGATTGCCGCCGCTTTCGGGGCCAGCGAGAACCCAAGAAGCGGTTCCCATATCGCCGGGAATTAGCACCGGCTGGCCAATTCCATTGAATGAGGATGCAAGTTCGGGATGGTCACCACCCAGAGCGCGAGTGGCCCCTTTCCGATGGACACAGCAGGTGCACGAGGTTCCATGCACGACGTGCTGCTCAATTTTTGCAATATTATGACAGACATCGTAAACCAAGCGCAAGTCACCATCGTCCGCTCCTAGATGGGCGCGCAAACCGTCGCGCAGTCGTTGGGTCAAGGCGGAGCGATTTGCAAATGCGTAATTTCCAGCCGCCTGCATCGCTTCGAAGTATGCTTGACCTTGCTTGCTATGAAAAGGGGCAGCTGCTAGTTGCCGGTCGGGCAAAGTGATGCCCCAATCATCACAAGTCCAACTATTACCATTACCGCGATAGCGCTTTTCGATGCTTGCGACGTGGTCGGTACAGACTTGGTGACCAAGACCACGGCTACCGGTGTGAATCATTGCAGTAACCTGTCCTTCCCGCAATCCGAAGGCTTTGGCCGCCTGCTCATCCACCACCTTGTCAACCACCTGTAATTCAAGGAAATGATTGCCAGAACCAAGCGTCCCAAGTGCCTTCATCCCACGTTTATGCGCCCGTTCTGAAAGTTGCCTTTCATCACCCTCCAACAACCCATTGCTCTCGATTGTCGCTAAATCTCTTGCTTCCCCATAGCCCATTTCTATGGCGGCGGCGGCTCCTTCAGCAAGAATTGAATCAAGTCCGTTTACATCTAAACTGACGCCGCCTTTTCCAGAAGCACCGGCCGGAATCTGATCTGCTAACCTGCGCGCTAATCCCTTCAGGTCGCGAATATCGCCAATGTTGAGTTCCGTCGCGCATAATCTAACTCCGCAATTGATGTCAAATCCGACACCACCCGGTGAGATTACTCCGCCATTATCTATGTCGGTAGCAACCACTCCTCCGATTGGAAATCCATATCCAAAGTGCCAATCTGCCATCGCCCACGCTTCTCCAACAATGCCGGGCAGTGATGCGGTATTCACCAATTGGCCCGGCGAGCGGTCATCGCTGTGTGTGTTCCAATGTGCATCGTCTGTGACCAGTAGAGCATCCGCTCGCATTGAGCCGTGTTTCTTGATTCGTTTGATGCAATCCGCCTCGTCCACGACGTATTTCTTCCACTCGGGGGCCTCATCGTTCACAACCCCCGGTGCGGCTTGGCTTTGATGTTGATTTCGGCCCCGACATATCGCACTCGCATGAAGGCGCACACAGTGGATTTCAAGAATCGAGTCGGTTTGGACATCAATTAGTGATAGCATGGCCTTCGGCGAAATTGACATCCCTTTCTTCGGTGAAGCCGGGTTTCGCTTGGCAAAATGCCGAGTCACCGACCTGAGATTCTGGACCCGAGATTCCCAGCGTGATACCTGCGGAGATACCGTAGAAGACGAGTATACTTTCATTGGCAATCCGATTATCTCCGGCTACTCAATGCGCGGCAAACAACTCAAAGACGCCATGCGCGAGGCATTTCTGTCATTTTTTGAACAACATGACCACCAACGGGTAGCACCCTATCCGGTGGTAGCAAGATGGCGTGATGACATCCATCTGACCATCGCCAGCATCGCGGTTTTCCAACCGCACGTAACCTCCGGAGAAGTGGCAGCCCCTGGCAATCCGCTAACCATTTCACAACCGTGTATCCGGTTGACTGATGTGGCTGCAGTAGGCCGTTCAGGCCGGCATCTTACCACCTTTGAGATGATGGCTCATCACTGCTTTAACCGGCCTGAAGACGACGACGTGGTATATTGGATTGACCAGTGCGTCCGATTATGTGACTCGCTGCTTGTCAACGCACTAGGAATTGACCCGATGGAAATCACCTATGTTGAGAATCCGTGGTCTGGGGGTGGTAATGCCGGCCCGGCGCTCGAGGTAATAGTCGGAGGGCTTGAATTAGCCACGCTTGTATTCATGAATTTGCAAGAACACTCAGAAGGAGAGGTGGAAATCAAGGGTTTGCGTTACACCGAAATGCCGCTTCAAATCATTGACACCGGCTACGGGCTTGAGCGGTTTTGCTGGGCGGCTGCGGGAACGCCGACGATTTACGAGGCGATTTATCCAGACAGTATTGCTTGGCTGAAATCTCAGTGTGATTTCGATGCGCGTTTGGAATCTCTTGGCGAGGTTGATGTTGATACCTTGTTATCTGAATTATCAAGGCTCGCTGGGATTCTGAATATTGATGTTGGCACCGATGTTGCTTCGCTGTATACTCGTTTGGTTGAGAGGCTTGCAGATAGGGGTGTGAGTGTGAGTATTGATGGGCTAAAACAGGTGACTGAGCCGCTGACTTCAATATATGCGATTCCCGACCACATGCATGCTTTGTGCAATATGCTGGGAGATGCGATGGTGCCTAGTAATGCCAAGTCCGGCTATCTTGTCCGAATGTTAGCGCGTCGGGTTTGCCGAATGAAGGATGAGTTGGGTCTTGCAGTCAGCCTCGCTGAATTGGGCGGACATCATTTGGATTTCAATCTGGATATTTCTGACTTTGCGCAGAGTCGCGAAGGGATTTTGGAAATTCTTACCCTTGAAGAGGCCCGATATCATGAGATGATGCGAAAGGGCGAGGCTGCGGTTCGGACCGCGTTGAAGGATGTCGGAAGCGAGGCTAGCGACATTCCTGATGAGATTTTGTTCCGGCTGGCTGAGGAGCGTGGAATCCAGCCGGATATGGCGGTGACGATGGCCAAGCAGATGGGTTGGCCATCTCTTTCGCTTCGGGTCGGATTCGCTGCGGATATGGCGGCAAGAAATGCCGCAGCGACCAAAGCCGCCGCTCAAACCGGCAGCAAATATTCGTTGCTCAATGGAGCAGACTTACCCCCGACTGCTGCCGATTATTTTGCGGATACCAACGCTACTACCTTTGATGCAACGGTCCTCCACTCTCGTCAACTGAGTACCGAAGATATCGCTTCACTCAATCTCTCGAACGAGGTTGAGGGGGAGCCTACCCATGCAATCGTCCTCAATTCAACCCTATTTTACCCTGAAGGCGGAGGTCAACTCGGAGATTCGGGTACCATCTCGCAAAACGGTAACTTGGTCAAGGTCTTGGACGCACGCATAGAAGGGGAAGTGATTGTGCATCTATGCGACGGTGCTCTTGAATTAGCGTCGGTAAGTGGTGAAGTTGATTGGGAACGGCGAAGGCAGTTGATGGACCACCACACATCTGTTCACATCATCGGCGGCTCCGCTCGAAAACTGCTTGGCCCACATATTTGGCAGGCTGGTTCTAACAAGGGAATGCGATATGCTCGATTGGATGTTACTCACCACAGTCGCCTGATACGAGAACAATTAGATGCGATTGAAGACGATGCTAACGAGATAATCGCCGCAAATACTCAAGTTGAGAAATTAGTGCTGACAAGAGCGGAAGCAGACCAACGATTCGGCCACAATCTGTATCAAGGCGGAGCACCAAAACACAGCCAAATCCGGGTGATTCGTATCGGCGAACACGATGTGCAGGCATGCGGAGGCACCCATCACGACGAAGTAGGCCAAATTGGCGAGGTTCGCATCATTCGCTCTAGTCAAGTCCAAGACGGGGTGGAGCGTCTGCAAATCGTGGCCGGAGAGACAGCGCGCGAGCACGCCCGCCTCCAAGAGCGGCTGTTGAACGAGGCAGCCGAGGTTCTCGGAGTGCAGCCCGAAGACTTGCCACGAGCGGCAAATCGCTTCTTTTCAGAGTGGAAATCACAGCTGAAGCAGATTGAGAGCCTTGAAGCGGAAATCGTTAGGCTGCGAACTAGTGGAGGTGGAGATGAAGCGGTCAATAAAGACGGAATCCGCTATGTGGTGATTGAAGCTACTGGTGACTTGAAGTCAATCCAGAAGATGGTCGGAGAATTGACTCTTGACTCTGCAACACCTACCTGTGCGGTGGTCGGTAGCCGAGACGGCGGCGGCAAACTCATCATTGCACTAACTGAAGACACAATCGCATCCGAGCGTCATGACGCGACAACGATTCTGAAAGCAATCGCCTCTCACATCGGAGGTGGCGGCGGCGGAAAACCCACCTTCGCTCAGGGCGGCGGATCAAACGGTGAGGGAATCCCCGACGCCCTTGCTGCCGCGAGAGAATTCCTTGAAATGTGAGTTTGTAGTCACCACTACATCCGAAAATTCCAGTGGCGAAACGCCAATCCCTCATTCCTCTACTTCCGCCTCAAGTTCCCAAAGCGGTGGAAAATCATTATTCTCATCAAAGTCTTCATCCATCTGCACGATGTAAATCCCGCTGACCATTTCTGAGATGACAATGAATCCACGCGGGTCATACTGCAATCCCCAGTCAAACGGAATCATACACGATGCCCAGCAATCCGCCAAGTCGTATTCAAGCACCGTCGGCGCATCTTCAATCCAAATCGGACCTGAAGGCAGGAAATATCCCATGGTATGGGTGGGTGCTAAGGAGACAATCGCCTGCCAGCCTCTTTCGGGCTCAGCAACCCCATTCTCCCAAACTATCTCATCCCAGATACGGCCGTGGTCTGTCACCCATGCGCCGGCATGATAGTGAGCCCAGTAGACGTTTCCACCAAGTCCGGTATCACCGTTGTGTGGGCTGTAGATGTAACCTCCAGGGATGTAGTGGGTTTCGTGTTCGGTACCATTGGCAAGAATTCCCTTACCCGGCAACCTCCACTCGCTGACAAGGAATGGTTTGGTTGGGTCTGTAGTGTCAATTGTGCGCACGAATCCGGTGTGGTTGTCATTGCTACCATATTCGGGTGCAATTAGGGTGTAGTGACGCCAGTTGATGCCGTAAGTCGCATCGTCCGGACCAGTTCCGCACTGCTCTGGCCACGGTAGTGGGCTGCCCGGCCATATTCCTGAGCAGATTAGATTGTCGTATGGAACCACGTAGTGAATATTGCCGTTGCCGTTTGCTACTCCAGAAGAGCCGCCCCACTGATCTGCGGTCATGTTTGCATGGCCACCACCATCTGGCCCGTACCAGCCCTCGTCGGCAGTAGGGCAACCCATCCAACGTCCAACCTCATTATTTTGTGGCCAATTCAGTCCGAGGGGGTCGGCAACTGTGACCGGGTCCGAGACATCGATGATTCGTAGTCCTGCATCCCAATATGCTGCGTAGAGTAGAACTTGTCCGGTGATTGGATGCACCGAAATCACGTTATCATGATTGAAAACGGTGCCATCACAGGTAGTGTCGGGGTCAGGAGTATATCCTCCCCAACGAATAATTTGACGACTGGAATTTTGTTCCTCATCATTTTGGTTGGGGAGCCATGCCTCAAACCCGAGGGGCACATAGAAAATCTGAGTCCCCTTGTAGCCGATGCCGCCAGCAAAGATTTCGGGGTATGGGTCAACTCCGAATAAAAATAGGCTGCATTCTTCCTCTGGGCTAGTAATACCATCCCAGTCACAGTAGACGTGAATGTCTTGATTGTGGAATCCTGCTGGCGGATTATTCCATTCGGCGACCTTGATTGGCGATGTTTTGTCGCCTACGTAGATGACATCCAAGCGATTCACACCACTATTAGCGTCATCATCGTTAGGTATTGGGTCCAATTCGGTATTTGTCAATTCATGATTGATGAGAACCCAATTATTGTCATCTGTGACCTTGATGTCAATTATTCGGGCGGTCTCGGCGTAGTAAGTACTCAGCATCTTGATGTCATTTGCCTGTGATATGTCCAAGATGTGAAATTGATTGTATGCAGCGACATAGGCAAAACAACCACCTGAACCATCGGAATAAATCTCGCAATTTTCGTCAAAATTTCCTTCAACTACGACCTCGGAATTATCACCCGGAGTGGGCGCGGTATTCTTCAATTCGTGGTCACATGGTCTTCCGGCCGTATTATCAAATTCCGGCGGCGGGAACATTTCCCCATCACAATTCAGATTATGATAATCAATCAGTTTCATATTCGGGGTTGACAAACGGTGAGTGAGCATATCTGTATGGGTGTGATTCTCATCCTCAATCTCTATGACCGGGTCAACCCACACCCATTCTTCTCCTTTGGCAACCGAATCCCCATTCCCACCAAATGCCATGATGGCAATGATGGAAGTCGCTGAGATGATTAGTATCGCACAGACTGCTGCAATCAGCACCCTATCGGCAGCGACTTCATCAAAAGTCAACGAATTTCTTCGCATTATTGCACCCCGTCGCCCTAAGGCGACAGCCTTGCCGGTGCGGGTCCTATTGTTGAAGCCAACGCATGATGGAGTTCAAAGCCAACGGGCTGAAATCACGTCGTATATGGTATATCCAAGTCCAATTGGACGATATACAGCCCACTAGTAATACATGAGAGGTAGGTGTATCCATCGTGATACTCAGCAGCCCAAATGAACGGAGTCCAACCGAAGTCGTAGTATGAGCTTTCAAGCGGGGCACCATCTGCTCCATGCGGCAAATGATAGCCGATGGTAGCAGCAACATGAACATCGGTTTTATTGCCATCTTCAAGACCAGCTGCCATCAGCGTCTCGATGTCAATTACCCACAGACCCGCGTGGTAACTAGATAGGTAAATTCTGCCATCCCAAGCCCCTCCAAGGCTATTATCCGGTAATCCGGGCAATCCGGTCTGGAAAATCTCCGTATCAGCATTATGCGGACTGAATAGTAGCCATTCCTCACCGCCGGGAATGAAATGTTCCCAAGCGAATGGATTTTCCCAACCATGAATCAGTTTTGGCAAGAATCGTAGGTTTCCATTTACTACCTCATACTCGGTTGTGTCGAGCAAATAGGCCATGCCGGTGCCGACATCGGTTTGCAATACCTCGGTCGCGAGCAGGGTCAGGTGCATCTTGCCCATCGGATAACCGAGGTGACTTGCATCAACCATCGTGTCAATTGGTTCCGCGTAGTGAATGTAAGAGGCACGGCCACCATTTTCGTTGCCAGTAGTTCCGCTATCTGGCTCTCCATCCCCGTCAAAATCTTCAAAATCCATCCACAATCCTACTTCTGGCGCTCGCCATGTACAGCCCGCTTGAGTTCCACCAGATGCTCTGCATAGCGAGCCGTGCCAGAGGTAATTTGCCAAATCATTTGTTGGGTGCGGCACATCACTGACATCAAAAATTCTCAAGCCAGCCTCCCAATATGCACCGTAAATGTAGGTTTGTCCAAAGCGTGGGTCTGTGGTATCCTCTCCGGGCCAAGATTGCACGGTCATATCGTGAATGTAAATCCAGCCGCCGCGGGTTGTTTCCCACGAGACTTCTGCTTCGCCGACCTTGACAATTCGCGGCAAGTCACCATACGCGGCGAAATTGAGATGCGCGATGGTAATGCCACCACAAGCATCGCCTTGTCCGATGTCACATTGCTCATATTCCGGATTTGCCACGAAGATGTACCACTCATTGTCTATCATGTGCGTATACAGGTTATGTGGACCGGATGGGTGGTCTGCATCAAACCAAGAGTCAACCCAACTTGGGTCGGTCTTATCGGTCACATCAACCAGCGTCACGGTAACTTGTGCAGGGTCCTCCCATGCACCGACATTTGGGTCAGAGGAACCGGCGTCAATGATTTGGTTCTGTAATATGACATATTCTCGGCTATTGTAGACTAGATATTTGACGTCTAAAACTTGAGTATTCGGGTCGTAATAAACCCCGGTTACCGTGGTATTATATGGGTCGGTAACATCAACGATGTGCAATTCTTTCCAACCCGCGATATAGGCGTAGGTATTGCCATCTGGTGAATCTGCGACCTGTATTTCGGCATTACCAGGCTCGGTGAGTTGGTTGAATGTCACCGGCTGAATATTACTGGTATAATTGACGTGAGAACTAGCATTTCGGTGGTCGTGTTCATCACCTTGCATCAGCGGATCTTCTACCACTCCAAGTTGGTTTGCGCCGTTAGTATCTTCGCCCCCCAAGTTGAGTAATGCGTAGGCTCCAACCATCATACTACCTACTAAGAATACCACGGCCAACGCTACCGCCTTGAAGTCCATGTTACATCCGAACTCGCGAGTCGGTTTTGTTTTATCCATGAAGCGGGACCCGCTAACATGGCGGGTAGCGGGCGCATCGCGAGGGCATTCGGTCTGATGCTGATGTTGGTTTTCTCACTACTCGCGATGCCGGCTACCGCTCATGAGCCATCTACCTACACCGTCATCGTTCGCGACGGCAGTCACGCGCCGAATCAGGTCAGTATTCTCTTGATGGATACGGTGCAATATTATGACGTGGATGACCGCGAAAACATCACTCATCACATTGGCTTGGACATCAACGGGGATGGTGATTTTGAAGATGAGGGTGAATTTTCTTCGGGACCGCTGAGTGGATTCTGTGATTGGGAAAATGATTCGGTATGCCGGAGAGCGTGGATTTTGCCTTTTAATAGTTCAGACATGGTTGGGGAATATGCCATGACTGACTACGTTTCAGATGGCACTGAAATTCATGTACTGCTAACAGTAGTCGGTGACTCGCACACTCCAGATACCGGCGGATGCGTTGGGGATGAATGCAATACAGAGCCCACTACCGATGTATCAGCCGATTTTGAATCAACGCAGTTGCTACTCGTCGGTGGGGTTTTCATGCTGATTCTGGGTGTATTATTGGCGGTTTGGATTGCCGAAGAACGTTCACATCCGGACTTGCCCAACGACGGAAATGATGAGGAATATTAGCCTCATTCTCCACTCATTCATCTTCTCCTTCTGCCGATTTGGCTGAAGAAATAATCCCAATCGCTGGGATTATCGTCAGCATTGAGATCTCAGCCGAGAAGGTCAAGGTCCACTCAAATATCGCGGATACAGCAACATTTCCGGTGGCAATCAGGCCGGTCATCAATTGAAATGAGATGATTCCGGCTGCGAATAGCAACCAACGAACCCGGGTGATTGAATGCCCCCTCCAACTTACTTCACTATCCAATGGGGCGCGAGCAACGGTATTTGCCACCATCCAAATCAGGCTGCCATAAAAGATATTCATCGCATAGATGATGTGTATCACCACACTTGTGTTGAATGGATATCGTGTTAGCATCACTAAGGAGAAACCCATCACAATCGCTGCGATTGCCTGCACCAGATTGGCAAAATGTCGCCAATTCGTAGCACCGATTGCAGTCAGCGATTTTCGGGAACGAAGGAACATTTCAACACCTAATAGGCTGACCAAGATGCCGCCAAGTGCTAACCCCACATTAAAAATCGCCTTTTCAGGATAATACGCGCCTGCAGACGAGATGAACGGCGGCAAGCCGTCTGGGAACGCAACGTCAGTATTGTTACCGGGAAGTTGGTCGGAGAAATCAACCGGTAAGTCGCGCTTCCCGCTGAAATTCATTTGCATAACCGCTTGGCTGACTAAGCATGTGCCTACAACCAATACCACACCTGCGATGATTACCCGCTTGAATGTCTCATCACTCACCAAACTTTCTTTCAAAATCTCCCCTCCATCATCACTACGGCCTCAGTTGGGAAAGGGCTTCGAGGTCGAATAATGATGCCGCTACCTGCAGCGCATCCTCGAGTTCAAACCACTTGACTTCGCCAATTTCATCTTCTTTGAGTTTGAAATCCGCGGGTTTAGGGTCAATATCCACTAGATAGGTGAAGGAGACGAAGTTGATGCCTTCTGAAGTGAAAATCTTTGACTGAACGAATGAGAAATCCTCGCCTTTACGAGCAATCCCAGATTCTCCGTGCAAGTCCCCAACATCAATGGAAATCCCGAGTTCTTCCTCCGCTTCGCGCGCCACTCCATCACGAGGATGTTCTGCATAATCCAAGAAACCTCCACAAAGGGTCCAATGGCCGGTGAAAAAGCCGCGCTTGACCTTCGCCATCAGCACTTTACCGTCCGGGTTGCGCAGGATGACTTTGGCGACTAGCCGGTGCATGCTACGATATACCGATTCGCGAGCGGCTGGATGAACGGCTGAGTCCGAGGGGATGGTATCCTTCCACGCCCAATGTTTTGGCCATTCAATGTCAGGGAGGGCGTGAGTAATCTCAAATCGCTCGTCTGCAAGTGAGAACTGATTTCTCCTTCTCTCGTGCCAAGCGATTCCGAGTGCTTCAACTTCTGCTGGAGTCGGTAATCGGAGCAACCAAGCATTCTGCTCTCGCTCTGGCCATTCGGTCCTGCCCATTTTCGCAAGCATTGGCCCTTCGCCCTCCGAATTGACCAGCAGAACCTTGCCATCATGTTCGAGGTATAGCAGTTGCTGCATCATTCTCCCCCGGTTATGGCTGACGGCGGTTGATGAAGAATGCGCCGCTGGTCTCATTCGCTTTCATCGCCGGCGGATTGGCGATTTGCCGCAGGCAATTTTTCATGCAGCCAAAGTGAGGCTGATAGCAGCGCAAGTCCAGTCATCAGGCCGGCGAGCGTATCGGTGAACCAGTGGACGCCGCCGACAATTCTTCCTGCCGCGGTGAGTATTGGAATGCCGATGAATAGCCATCCAATCAACTGAGGCCGAGTAATTCGTGTGGCTAAGCGAGATGCAGCAGTGTCGGAGCCATCGGCTAGTCGTGGCAACCACACGAATAGAATGAGGCCGACCAATACCACAGAAATAGTCACGTGTCCGCTCGGCCAGGCGTAACTTTCCATGAAGTCAAGCGCGTAATCAGGCCGCTCTCGAGTGAGATTGATTTTCATCATGCGGATAATTATCCATGAAGATAATAGGGTGAAAGCAGATAATACGCCCTCAAATTTGAATCCCCTACTCCACAACGACACCAGCATGATGACTCCCATCGCGATTGCGAACTCAAAATGTCCGAAAAATGCCAATCCCTCTCTTGCTACAACTCTCACCGCTTCCGATTCGCCAATGCTAGCACTAACCCAATCGTGTACCGCTGAGTCGAGAGAATTTAGGGATTCGAGCGACTTTTTCATCAGGATATATAGAGCAAGGACTAGCATGCTAGTGGCCCAAAATACCTTCGGATCAGATAACCGCGACCTCAGTCGCTCAACGTTCACACGATCACCTCAGTATCCGAGAAGTTCCGAAAGTTGTTGCTTGTAGAATTCACCTGAACCCTGCAAAGAAGCTAGTTCTGTCTCTGTTAGTTCCAATTCCAAGATGCTTTCCACTCCCGATGCGCCCAAAATTACCGGCACTCCGATGTAGACGTCTTCTAATCCGTATTGGCCGGTGAGGTAAGCGCTGCATGGCAGCAGTCGCTTGCGGTCGTTAACGACAGATTCTGCCATGATTGCGGCTGCGCTGCCCGGGGCGTAAAACGCGCTTCCCTTCTCAAGGAGTTTGACGATTTCACCGCCGCCGCTGGCTGTTCTTTCACAGATGGCGGTGATGGTTTCATCATCCAAAAGTTGGTCAATACAGATGCCGCTGACCGTGGTATACCGAGGCAGCGGCACCATCGTATCACCGTGGCCTCCAAGCACCATTGCGGTCACATCCTCATTTGAGCAGCCGACCGCTTCCGCCACGAAATGGGTCATTCGGGCGCTATCAAGAATACCCGCTTGGCCAACCACTCGGTTGGCAGGGAATCCAGTGACCTTTTGCATGTGGAAGGTCATCAAATCAAGTGGATTGGTTACCATCACGATGACACAATCCGGCGCATGTTCACGGATACCCACTCCGACTTCCGAGATAATCTCCGCATTCTTACCGATTAGGTCTTCACGACTCATCCCCGGCTTCCTAGGCAATCCGCTGGTGACAACAACAACGTCGGCACCGGCGATATCACGATAGTCCGAAGTGCCGGTGATTTTACCATCATAATTGAGAATCTGTCCACCTTGGCTCATGTCCAAAGCCTTTCCTTTGGCAAAACCCTCGATGATGTCGAGCATGACAATCTCGCCAAGATTTTTCGTCGCTAACACAAACGCACACGTCGCGCCGACGTTACCTGCGCCAATTACTGCTATCTTCGCCTTGCCGCCACTCATTTGGACCCTCCTTGTAATCATGCGCGCCGACTCCCGTCCATATGGCTTGCTGCTGTGGCCATCGCACAGCCCAATCTGATGATACAGTTCAGTCGGGTAATCCGTATGGTTCAAGAACCCAATTCAGGTCGGTGTAATCATACAACCACATCTGGCATGGGGTTGAGCAATCGCGGAGATGGAAAAATGAGGTTGGGTGTGCTGACTGAGGCTGGAGATGAGACCCGCGTGGCTATTGTGCCGAACTCGATTCCGAAGTTACTGAAATTGGGTTTTGAAGTGATAGTTGAGGCGGGTGCTGGAGCGTCTGCATATCATGATGATTCTGAGTATGAGGCAAAGGGGGCGACGGTCGGAACTCGCGAAGATGCGATGAATTCTGATGTGCTGATTTGCATAGGTATGCCCGATGTTTCTAATCTCAAACAGGGGCAGCTTGTCGCCTGCGTCGCCGACCCATTCCGCCATCCACAGCGCGTAAAGCAGGCGATGGATGCTAAAGTGACTTTACTCAGCATGGACATGATTCCTCGCCGGCTCTCACGGGCGCAGGCGATGGACGTGAACTCTAGTCAGGATAACCTCGCCGGCTACAAGGCGGTGTTGATGGGTGCTTCTTGCGTGCCGAGAGGAATTCCGATGATGACCACCTCTGCAGGTACGGTCAAACCCGCAAAATTCGTGATAATGGGTAGTGGCGTGGCGGGATTGCAAGCGATTGCGACCGCTAAACGGCTTGGTGCAATCGTATATGCATCGGATGTGAGAAAATCCACCGCCGAGCAAATTGAATCGGTCGGCGGTCGCTTCATTGAGGTAGAAGGAATGGATGATTTTGAAGACGAATCCGGCTACGCTAAGCCGCTGACGCCCGAATTCATTCAGAAGGTCAACGATACGGTTTGCGAAGTCGCAGCCGACGCCGATGTCATTGTTACAACCGCCCGAATCTTCGGGCGGCCCGCGCCGATTACTGTCCCAGCATCTGCAGTTGCCAACTTCAAGGCAGGCGCGGTAATAGTTGACATGAACGCTGACGTCGGAGGAAATTGCGAACTCACAAAACCAGGTGAAGTCATCACCACCGATAACGGAGTGACGATAATTGGCACCACAAATCTGCCCGGACTCCTCTCCGTTACCGCTAGCATGCTGTATTCAAACAACCTTACCACTTTGGTAACCTCATTGGTGAAGGATGGTGAGATTTTCCTCGACCCAGAAGACGATATTTTGGTTGGAGCACCGGAAGGGAGTGATTTCTACGTATCTGGAATGGGTGGGGTGTTGGTTTGCTCAGACGGCGAAATTCATCCAAAACAAACTCGATTGAGTGAGGTGGTTGAATGAGTTTGACTTTGGCCGCTTTGGTCGCCAGCATCACGGTTTTTGTGCTCGCAATCTTCCTCGGATATGAGTTGATTAGCAAGGTCCCTCCGACCCTACACACTCCGTTGATGTCGGGGGCGAATGCGATTTCTGGCATTACGATTGTCGGCGCATTGATTCTGTCAAACGTCGCTTGGAGCGATGGCCATCCGGGAACCGCTGCCTGGTTGGCTTTCATCGCACTGGTTATGGCGACTATCAACGTGATTGGCGGCTTTATGGTCACCAATAGGATGCTGGAGATGATTGCCGGCAAGCGAAAGAGGAAGGGGGGTAACTGAAATGGTTGACCCGGTGGTTTGGGATATCGGATACTTGGTATCTGCCTCATTATTCATTCTTGGCATCAAGCGACTTTCAAGCCCGAAAACTGCACCGTCTGGCAATCGCCTTGGTGCTTACGGAATGGGTCTTGCAGTTTTGGTCACGCTGGTGCGGATGCAAACTGAAGGCGTGATACAGATGGAACTCATCGTTGGCGGCTTGGCGGTCGGAGGCCTGATTGGATTTATCATGGCAAAGAAGGTTGATATGACCGGTATGCCCGAATTAGTAGCCCTGTTCAACGGCTTTGGCGGCGGTGCATCGGCTTTGGTCGGGATGTCTGAGGCCATCAAGCGTTTACAAATCGGTGCTGGAGTAGAGGGTGGAATCCCTCCCGCAGGCGTAGAGTTCTATGCGATTTGGGTCGCAATCGGCTTGTCTGGAATTGTTGGCTGGATGACCCTCTCCGGTAGCCTTGTCGCGATGTTCAAGTTGAAGGGTGGGTTCACAATTCCACTGACCAAAAAATGGGTTAGATTCCCTACTTGGGGTCCTCCATGGCTTAATTTTGTCAAGGTTGGATTGCTTATCGCCGGCTTCGTCATGGTCTGGTTTACAATGCAGGAGCCGGCAAATACCGACTACATTTACGGTCTTGTAGCAATATCTTGCCTGCTCGGGATTTTGTTCGTGATTCCAATCGGTGGTGCAGATATGCCAGTGGTGGTAAGTCTGTTAAACTCACTTTCAGGAATTGCAGCCGCGTTTACCGGTTTTGTCATCGGAAATAACGTGCTGATTATCGCAGGATCGATGGTTGGAGCAGCCGGATTAGTGCTGACATTCATCATGTGCAAAGCGATGAATCGGACGCTGCCAGCGGTGCTGTTCAAGTCGTTTGGTGGTGGTGGTGAAAAGCAGCAACTTACCCGAACAAAAGTCGGCAGCGACCCGGAAGAAGTGGCGATGGTTTGCGATGGCATCAGCAAATGCGTCATCATTCCCGGCTACGGCATGGCAGTCAGTCAGGCTCAGCACGCTGTCAAGGAATTCGCAGACCTATTGGAAGCGGAAGGAGTTGAGGTGATGTATGGAATTCACCCGGTCGCTGGACGAATGCCCGGCCACATGAACGTCCTGTTAGCAGAGGCTAGTGTTCCATACGAGCAACTGATTGAGATGGATGTTATCAACTCGGAACTGCCGGATACAGATGTAGCGATTGTAATCGGTGCGAACGACACAGTAAATCCGGCCGCCCGCAGCGGAGAGGGACCACTTGGAGGAATGCCAATAATTGATGCGGACAAGGCGCGAGTAGTCGTCATCATCAAGCGCAGTCTTTCAGTTGGTTATGCTGGGGTTGACAACGACCTATTCTATGAGGATAACACGATGATGCTATTTGGCGACGCTAAGAAGATGATGAGTGAATTGAACGCCGCCTTCAAAGAACTTTGAGCAATAGCCCGTAGTGTGACCCAAATAATGTCAGTCAACGATTCTTGCAACCCAGCGTATCCTCTCAAGGTAACGGTTAAGGACATCATTCAGGTGGATAGAACACTGAGGGAGACCTATGTCAAGAGTGCTGACTCGCTTGGCTATTGGCTTGCTGCTGATACTTCTAACCGTCGCTCCCGCAATGGGATACTCCGACGGGCCGCCAACGATGGTTGATGGCGAGGAGGTGGTCAAGGTAGGTTGCACCTGTCACGGCGGTGGGGTACCATCTTCAGACACAATTGTCTCGGTTTCAGGAGTTCCACACGCCTATGCTGCTAACGCCTCGTATGTGATGACAATCACCGTTGAGCACCTTAGCAATTCTCTGGCAGGTTTCATGCTCTCAAGCGGCGGAGTTGGTGTATTTTCATGGGATGAGGACGCTAACATCAGGCCAGAGGCGGATAGTGGCGAGGACAAATCCTCAACCAGTACCTCTAGTGCTATTTCCCACGATTCCGCATCTGATTCTGGCGAGTGGACCTTCAATTGGACTGCGCTTTCTGCTGATGAAGGAAACATAACCTTCTGGATTGCTGGAAATGCGGTGGACGGAAGCGGTGCTCCGGATGCTGGAGATAGTTGGAATCTACTCTCTTTTGTAATCAATTCACCTTCTCAAACCACCGCTTCTACCGACCAATCAACCAGAGTCATCTCGGTCGGTGATTACGATAGCCTATTCGTAGTGGTAGAAGACCCGGATGCGCTTGAAGCGGAGAGACAGGAGAAGTTGTCACTAAGTGTAGTGAATAGCGGCATGGCTTGGTATATGACCACACTAGTGGCACTGATATTTGGCGGAGTGGTTCAAAAGGAAATTCTTGAGAGAAAATATGAATCTGGACCCGACCATCTCGCTAAGGAATTAGCTTATCCACAAGGAATTCGCCGGCTCGTTCTCAGTATCGTTTTTGGCCTAATCGGCTTGAAATGGCTGGCGGATGGAGCCGGAGAGTATCTCTGGGCCACCGCCTTCTTCTGCGCCATTTGGGCTGCCTATGGCGTGTATAGGACCGTATTGGCAGCCAAGACACCACCTAGCGTTCACGACATCATGTGAGGTGCATCCGATATCGGCATGCAGATGAGGGTGATTGAATCCCCCGAATATGTGTCTCTCCGCTTAGCATCAGATCGGCAGTCGGGTCTGTCTTCTCATTTGCAGGAGTTAAGGGATAGAGGATATGTTGTTCTGCTGGTAATTGCTGTTTCAGCGGTAATATGGTGGATCGCTGCCGAGCAGATATTGCGATTGTGGGTAGCAACCCTTTCGCTTGGTGCGGGTGAAGGCACCCTCACCGTCTTTGACCCACACGGTTGGATGAGAACCCGCTGGTCATTGATTGGGATGCTCGCATTGGTCAGCGCATTACCTATACTCGGACATCAAGTAATTGGATTCGCCAATTCTGGACTGCTTCCATCTGAGAGGAAGTGGCTACGCAGTTTTGTCTTCATCGGCACTTTTTCCACTATCGCGCTACTCGGTTTGTGGTGGTTCTGGGGTTATTCATCGCTAGTTAACTGGGCCACTGATTCTTCTAAATTCGAAGGAGTTGGACTGCATTATGATGCCAAACTGATTTTTGATGTGGCTATCGGGCTGTCTTGGTGGATGATTTTGGTGTTACTGGCTTCGCTGGCATTGTCCTTAGCAAGAATGTATTCTCTTACTGGCGGTGAGCCGTTTGACCCATCGCGCATTCGCATTCACATGGCGATGCTATTTTTTTGGTGGCTCGCCTCACCCGAAGTTCTGTCTGGGAATTGGTTGGCTTTGGCAACCATTGCGGTTGTTATCGTGGAATATTCATCGCGGAAGGTGCCGGTGCCTCGCCTTGGCGATCAGCAGCGACGACCGACTCCCATCTTTGACAGTAAAGGCGAGGTTCGGAACTCCACCTTCGTGATGTGTAATTGTGAGGGTGCTTGCCCGCGTGCGCTTCGGAGCGAAGCACCGAACTCGGTCGGTTGGGTTGAGGCTGAGGCATTGTGTCTATCGGCTGGCGAACAAGATGCCTTGTTAGACTCGGTCCTCTCCAACAAAGTGACGGACCTTTTCATCAGCGGTTGCGACGGCTCCCCACTGCCAGTCAACCTAAGAGAAGACCTAGCCAGTTTGAACTGTGAGTTGGCGGGTCTAGGCTGGTTAGATAGACATGATTTGCCGCTTGAGCCTAACCCGCTTGCTAAAGCCGCTAGAAAAGGTGAACTGCGGCTCACTGCAACCCCGTGGAAAGGGTGATTTCGGCCTACTCCGGTGGGCGAGGGCTTGAAGCAGAAGCAGGTTTCGCCACCGCCCATGCACAAGGTACTGCGAGTGGTGATTGCCGTCGCCATCATTGTGCTTGGGCAATGGCTTGCCGCAAGTCCCGAAATCTACGAGCCTATCTTTGGGAAAATTCAGCAAACTGTGGTAGTCAGTGAGGATTCTCCAATCGTCAAGATGCAGGATGAGGAGCGATGGTTGGTATTGGTTGTTGATTTCCCTGACCATGAAGCTGGTCCGGCAAGAGATGTGGACCGTGCGAGTGTGATGCTGACTGGCGAGAGTTCAGCAAAATCCTATTTTGAGGAGATTTCGGCCTATAGGTCCACTTTAACCGCTGATGTTCACCCAGAAATATACCGCGCTTCCTACACTTCTGATAGTTATGGAATGGACTCAAATGGTCGTAGAGATGTCGGCAGCAGCGCGAGCGGTGGGCCGGCCGGACTTGCGCAGGAAGCGATGACTGCTATGTTTGGTAACAGCGACTTATCAGATTACGACTTAGATGGTGATGGCTGGATTGATCGCCTGCTGATTATTCACACCGGCGATGCGCAGGAAGATGGCGGCAATGCAAATGCAATCTGGAGTCACTACGGCCCACTCAACGTGCCATTTGGAGTTGGTGGGGTAGAAGTAGGACACTATACGATGGCGTCTTTTGACTCCGGCCTTGGCACCATTATCCACGAGATGATGCATATGACCGGTGCGGTTGATCTTTACGATGTGCATAGTGATGCACCGACTTCTGAATGGAACGGGCTTGGTGATTGGGATATCATGGCGAGCGGGAATTGGAATGGCAATGGACGGATTCCCGCCCTTCCTACCTCGCCTACATTGGAACTTATCGGCGCACTTGAACCGATTGACCTATCCATCGGCGGCTCAGGTCCTGAGAACCAAACCTATGCGATATTACCCCACGTCTCTACCTCTGGCACAGTAAGAATTCAGATTGCCGAAGGAGAATACGTTTGGCTTGAACTCAGGGTTGAATCGGGCTTTGACCGCGAGATTCCCGGACACGGGTTATTGGTTACTCAGCAGAATGTCAACGTAGGAGACATCAGTGATAACGAGGTGAATAGGGACCCCGATTACGCTTGGGCGAAAGTAATCGAGGCAGACGGGGACGGCGGACTGACTCGGGGAGTTGACGAAGGTAGTTCAGGTGATGTATTCCAAACGGGGCAGATGTTTGGGTCTGATGGAATTTTTATCAGGGATTCACATGGACGGCTGGTGAATTGGTTGGTAGAAGTCATTTCAGTCAATAGCAGTAGTGCAGTAATAAAAATCAGTTCTCCGGGCGTTGGTGCTGCCGATATTCTTCCGCCGCCCGGCCACCTTCGCCTTCTTGTAGACGAAACAATCCCAATACAATTCACCGCTAGAGCAACCTGTATGCCGTGGTCTCAAGTCACCTCAAGCGATGGGCGAATCGTCACTTTACAATCCACGTACGAATTGGTTCAGGGGGATCTTGTATTCTTTGACCTTGAATTTATTGACCCCGCTCTGTCCGGAACTTCCGGAATAATCACCGGTAAAATTGGTTGTGGTGAAACCATATCTACCGATGTATTGCTGCCGTGGTCGGTTGTTGAAAACCGGTTAGTCCCTGGCACCTACGAACAAACCATTCCGGTATCAGAGCCGACATCTATCGTGGTGCCTTTACTGTTTGAAGGTGATGAATGGCGAGAATATAATGTCATCATTGAAGGGCCGTTGGGGCGGATTGCAAATACAAATGGGACCCAAATCCTTGGCCCGGGGTCATCTATTGTCGTAGATATTGACCCCGAAGGCTTGCTCAGTCCCGGGATGATTGCAAAAGGTACTTTGCAAATTTATGACGAGAATGGGCTTGCTGGTGAGCAAGAAATTATTGTGCAAGCCGAGCCACCAGAGGGGGCTGCTGCGTGGATATCGTGGCTTACCGAGCCGGCAAATAATATCCAATTAATCTCTGCACTTCTATCAATTTGGGTGCTGATGGGCATCCGTAGTAAAAAGCCGCCAAAGGATGCGATGCGGATTAGACAAGCAAAATTACAGGCATCCGAATCCAGAGGTCCCGACACTTCATTTGACATCGGTATAGCATTATCAAACCAACATTCCTCTGCACCGACGAGCCGGGTAAGTGGTGGAGTTACAAGTAAAGATGACCGTTTACCCAGTTTCGAAGATTTGCTCTAAGCGTTAGTATCAATGTCGTGTTGGACTAGTCCATCTTGCATCGGCCGGCGGTCTTTCCAACGCTAAGTAAGTGAATCCTCGCATACTACCCGAACTACCTGAACCCGGCGGGATTGAGCAAAGCCAAGTCTTGTTGACTCCCGCCGCAAGACGTGCGCTTAGACAGGCCTCAGTCCAGTTGGTTGGCGCATCGGAGAAGCTGACGATTAACCACGGCGCATGACCCTCATCTATAGCATTTGAATACGCTCTCCATCGAGTGCCATATTTGAAGGCAGGTCTGACCAATAATCCACGCTGTAACAGGTCCATGAATGTGGCCAATAACTCTCCTGATACTCCTTCGGGGGAAGGCATGCTAGGATTGATAATTTTGCTGATGCTCCGTGATTGTAACTCGTCCAACCAAATACCATTTGACAAATCCAATCCAACCGATGGAAGCGGCCAATCCTCTGATCTAATCGGCAGCCAATTGCCATTTGCAGTTTTTGTCAAGGCTGCCCACGCATGCGCAATCGTCCGCCGTTCATCGTTAGTCAACTCTGAAAACGGGTCCACAAATTCACCTCTTGGATCGTGCAGGTGTGCCCGATAGGTCACCACCCCATGTTCATCATCAATCACCAGAATTTCGGGGATTCTACCTCCTGATTCTACGCTATGAGCCCATTGTGATAACTCGCCCCAATCTATCGTGTCACTCGCCCTCATCCAACGTAATTCAGCGGTGGGATCATCTTCGGATGGTTTGTCACTACGCAACCAGCGCAACCCGAAAGATGCCTTGTGAAGCAGCACCGAATTGGCTGCGCTTAGGTTGCACGCTAACACAATCTTCTCGCCGGGATAGCGCAAGGCATCCAAAATCTCGGCTTCGAGGAGGACATTCGGATCGTTCTCGAGAACGTTGGCCAGCCAGTCTTCTGAAGGTAACGGCAACCCACGTAAACGGTGGGCATTGAGCAACTCGCTGGCAGTCAGCAGAATCCCGTCCCGAATCGGCCTGCCGAATGAGCCTCTCTCCCACAGCCGATTTGCACTGCCTCCAAAAGCAGCCCAGCCTTCCTCTCGCTCTACTGGAATCGGCAGTCTAGTGCCTCCCGGTGGTGCGCCCATGCTAGGGCGGTCACGCGTACAAGCCTTGATTCTGCGCATCATCCCTCTCAAGAAGGTAATTGAATAAGCGACGAGTACCGCAGCACAGGAGGGCGCTTATGAGTGAAGGTATGGTTTCCACGCTGACAGTGGAACAACGAGTACTGCTCCACCTTTGGGATACCCCAATGGGTGATAATCAGTGGGAAGGGCGGCCTGAATTGACCCAAGCCGGAGTTTCTGATGCTGTCGGCATTGCTCGGAAGCATTTGCCTCGCACTCTGAAGAAACTCCGAGAGAAGCAATATTTGATTGAGGAGACTAGGCATGTAAAAGGTGCGAAACAGCGATGCCGTGTCTATGGCTTGACTACTCAGGGCAGAGATGCATCCCGACCGCTGGTGGCGCAATTGCACGAGCGTGAGGTATCAATTGATGGAAATTTGCGTACGGTAGCCACCTTGCATAATCATGAGAATTCTATGCTGGAGATACTGAGTAGGATTGATGGACAAGGTCGTTATGGTGAAGACGCAGTCGTCCATCCATCGCTAGAAGAAGTAGCAGTTGACAGCAGGGAAATCCCTCTTGAAAATCGGCTCGGAATCTACGAAAATATTGCCCAAACCGCTTGGATGGATGGAGTGGTGACTGTTGATGAGCAAGCAATGCTCGATGATATGGCATTATATCTTGGATTGGAGCCAGACGAGGTTGAAGATTTAGATAAAAAGGTCCGAGAAGAAGCTGCAGCCAGTCTTGCATCTGGCGGTGAATCATTGTATAGAACCATGTTGGAAGTCGCTTGGCAGGATGGCGAAGTTGATGATAATGAACAGGCGATGCTTGACTCCTTAGCATCAATGCTCGGCTTATCCTCATCTCGGGATGTGCAGTTGGATTGGGTCTGCGACCAGATGGATGACCGCTTAAAGGCCTATTGCGCGGCGATGGAAGCTGCTTGGGAGGACGGTCAGATTAGCACAGATGAGGACAATATGCTGCAGAGCCTACGCGACTCACTAAAGATTTCCACCGCTGAGCACCGAACCATTACGGGTGCAGTCCGGGCCAAGTTGAATTAGGCCCATCCTTTCGCGAGGCCCGAGTAACATGGCTTGGGTGTTAGACGAGTTCGTACAGGAAGAAGTTGACCGACTCAAGCGTCTACGCGTTCTCGTTGACAATCTACCGGCTGCAAAAATCACTCTCGTCGGTGACGTTATCTTGGACAGATACATTCACGGTTGGGCGAATAGGCTCAATGCAGTGGGCCCGGTTCCGGTCGTCAAAGTCACCCATACTGACGAGTCTGCTGGGGCGGCAGCACACGTTGCGATGGGATTATCTTCACTTGGCTTGAACCCGAGTATTTTTGCTGTAATCGGTTCTGATGATGCAGGTCGGACCGTTGACGCACTTCTGAGGGAGTCGGGAGTAAACACATCCGGGCTGAAACTTTCCCCGGGCAGAAACACCGTTGTGAAGACACGAGTTTATGGAGCGAGAGAGAGTTTGATTGACCGCAGTCAATTACTATTACAGGTAGACGAAGAACCTCTAGAAGAAGTGGCAGAATCTGTGATAAATCAAGTTACTAGGGCTGCGCTAGCATCGCTAGCAACCGCTGATGCATTTGTTCTTTCTGACTACAATAAGGGGACGATTACCGATGAGAGTGCGGCCCAACTTATTGAGGCGGCAAAAGCGCGTGGGATTCCGGTAATCTGTGACCCAAAACTCACCGGACTGACTCGTACGACTGGAGCGACTACAGTTGTGTTTGAAATGCGCGGACTCGAGTTGACACGCCGCCGTTTGGGCCATGAAACAGATGAGGAAACTGCACAACATCTCATCGAGAAGTATTCTTGGGAATCTTTGACTGTTCTCGGTGGCAGACATGGCTTGTGGCTTTACCGAGCAAATGGGGAGACCGAACATGTGCCGTGTACCCTAGACGATACCAGTCAAATGATTGGCCTTCACGATGCTGCTGCCGCAGCACTTGCCGCTGCACTCAGCCAAGGGGCAGAATTGTCTGACGCAGCGCGCCTTGCCCATGTTGCCTGCGAGTGCATACTGAAGGTTGAGGAAGGCCAAGAGGTTCTCGACCGCCGGATTTTGAGCGCAAGTCTTGACGAGCGGGCCTGGGCAATGCAAATCTCTGACCGTTAAGCCCGATGAGGGATGGCATGACTTGGTGGATTATTCCGACTACTGCCGACATCGGCATCGTCGCTTTCGCGTCCTCTTACTCCTCACTTTTCGTCACCGCTGCAGATGGATTGCAAGGCGTGTTGCTCTCGGATGAAGCGGCGATTGGAATCAATTCGCATCACCGTCAATCTGACATTTGGACTATTGAAATTGGTAGCGATAGGCCCGACCTTTGCTTGGTACGTTGGTTGGAAGAAGTGCTTTATCAAGCGGAAGTTGAAGGAAAATTCCTCGTTCGGTGTGAAGTGGCGATGGATGAGAAGCAACTCTCGGCCCAAGTAGAATGGGTTGATGTTGACCTTGTGGAGCGCGAGGTTGAGGTCAAGGCCGTCACCCGTCACGACCTTGATTTGACTGAAATTCCTGCTGGAGAGGAAATTCACGGATATGGGGAAGGCGTCCCTGACATCGAGGGGCCGGGTTGGCTTTGCCGAGTTATCTTTGACATTTAGGCAGATGAGGAAAGCAGCAGAAAATACCATCAAACACGGCTCTGTCCGGAAGTCGTGGCACAAGAAAGCGGAACGGCATCCCTTGCGGCGCGGGATCGGCGGATAGCCAAGGTTGAATGGGCAGTTCTTCTCATGGTGGTATTAGCCACGATTGGGCTCGGATTACAAACTGAATCAGCATCTTCACCCGAACTTGAAGTCACTCATATTTCTGGCACAATAATCCTCTCCACTCGCGCCTCAATGGATGCGCTTGGGCTTGAGGAGTTCAATCGTGAAGCGTTGGCAACGGTAGATATGGAATCTCACTCAGTAATCAGTACTGAATGTACGTACTGCCAATCATCACCCATTGGAATACATCTGATTGGCAGAGTAAATATTACCGACCTCATCAGTGATGTTCTCCCGCAAACTAGAGTTGAGGGAGAACTCAGCATTACTCACTTGATGGAATATCAGAAGGGTGATTTAATCTTGAGAGAATGGCTATCGATAGATTGGGATGCTGGCTCTACATCAGCAAATTTGGAACTATTCATCACCCATAATCCACCGAGGTGGAACCCCTCAAATCGTCATAGCGCGTCTTTCACGACAATTGATGGAAATGAAGTGAGTAAAACCGGACCTTGGATATTGATTGAAGAGTTGCTGGACAATGCCCGCAACACTCGTGGTTGCCTGCCTGACAATTTCTTTTGTAACGAAAATACCCGTCCTGACATTAATCTCACCTCCACTTTCAATCAGGTATCAGAGCCAATCAGCATTCAACAGCCGGCTGAATGGGTGCCAATCGGTGGCTCTCCTTCGACAAATCAAACACCCTCCAAGATGGCTGATATTCGCCAAATGTTCGAACTCGGCGAGGAATTGAATGACAGCACCCCAATGTGCCCACCCTCAGAGGAAGAGGTTGTTGCTTCACATTCATGGAATGTTGTTGACTCTAGCAGCACCGCAGTTGCGCCGTTGAGCATTTGGTTCGATGCGCTTGGTTTGCAGTACAGTATTTTTACTCCACAAGGAGCAATATGGAACGAGGTCGATTATGAAAATCATGGTTGCGCGACGTTAGTTGAGGAAACTGGAAAAATCAGCCTTGGAATATCCATTTATTGACATATTTTCAGCGGTTTCCTGAGGAAACCGATAATATACTTCGATATTGTGCCTGATGTATGAAGCGCATCGCACTTCTGATTGTAGCCCTGATGCTGTGCATGTCGGTACAACCGGGCATGGCTGAGATTACTGCACCGAACGACAACACGACATTTGATGGAACTCAGACAACTTTGAGCATTGATGGCTTTGTCAACACCAAATTAGCAACTGTTGGTTCGGCCGTTGAGATAAATGCATTGACCCGCGGACATTCTTCGTCAACGATAGTCACTGCCGACATCATTCGATACGATGTCACTCCGATTGATGCAATCAAGGGAGCCGACGCGTTCGGCGACTCTGGAACATACATTGACACAGTGGTGTTGACAAGTACCGGTCCTCATGAAGAAGATGCCAATACGATGACTTGGGAGGGGACTTACGTTGTCCCAGTCTACGTGCTCGGTGGGTTGTATGGGGCGCGTATTATTGCCGAAGATGGCAATATGCGAGTCGTAGATGACCCCACTCAATTGGGTCAAGTATTCCGTGGAGAAGTTGAAAAAGTAATGAAATCGATTGATACTGCATGGGATTCTGCTAATCCAATGTTGGCAATCAAAGCTGAATTCGACGTTTTGGACGCTGAAGGCACCAGTCATGGTGGTTGGTCATCGTTCGTTACAACTGCAACTAGAGAACCGGGTTCTGGCAATAGTGAACAACTCTGGAATACGATGATTGATGCTGGTCACAACCAGTACAATATGTCTGCAGGAGCCGATTTCCTTGAAGCTCTGATGGAGTTCTTTGACTCCGATGATGTGGATGCCAGTATGTCGTTAATTACTGGACTTTTACTCTATTTACACGAACTGCCACTTCCTCAAACGATGAACGATTTTAGTGAATTCGTAGAATACATGCAAACTTTCGATGCAATAGAGAATTTCACCCGCTTTGAGGGAACTGGAGACTTTGAAGCAGCCTACAATGCGATGCTTGGAAGCGATGAGTGGTCTGATCTTGAAGAAGCATTGGACAATCTTGCAAATGGCACCAAATCGTTTGAGTCTCTCCAGATAATAATGCATAATCTGGCGCTGCTTTCTGTTTCCGTTCATCCTGAGGCAATTGTTGATGCGCTAGAGGCTTGGATTATACCTCTAATGGAGGGAGATGAAGACAATATGACGCCATATCAGAAATTGCTTTTCAAATGGATTGTTATGGCAGAGGAGTTGAATGAGGAAACAGACATCCAAGATTTGGATGGAGACGAGAGGCCCGATGTAATAACTTGGCAATATGAGTATCTTCTTGAAACGACCGAGGGCCAAGCATGGACTGCCAAAATGGAATCAAGTGCTTCTTCCTCATATGTGAACGATGTTTTCGATGACTTCAACACATTACCCGAGGATATTATCGATCATGCGTTTACTGCATTGGACGACCCAGCATTGGGGGATTTAATGGAAGACATAGCAACATTTGGCGACTGGCTGGAAAATGCATCAGGTGTTGACAGAAATCTGGATTGGAATCCACCCGAAGACGCTGAAGAAGGCGAGGACGCTGAATCAGACGATTCAGTGATTTTCGAGGAACTATACGACGTTCGTACCTCAGTATACGACGCAAATATTCTCGACATTGGTATTGAAATGGCATTCTGGGGCCCTTGGGATGACGATGACTATCCAACACAATTCTCGATGAGCATGACCAACAATCATGGGGCTATGGTTAGTACAGTTCTCCAGCAGGATGGTGATGACCGTCATCGCTACTACGGTAGGTTAACTGCAACTTATATCGAAGATGCCACGTGGTCATTTACCCAACCGCTGGAGAATTTCGAGCCTGATTGTGCTAGTATGGGTTGTGAAATAGACAGAGCCGAACTCAAAATGGAGTCCTTGCGCCCCTCAATGCTTGAGGCAATGTCGTGGGAATCCTTTGACGAACAGTTCATTGTTTCAGCCGTAGGAGTGCTTGTTGATCAAGATGAAACCACGCTAGTGAATGCGTCGTACGATGTTACTGCGCTGACTTATGACTATGCAGGAAGCGTTGCAGGAGCGGAGGTTGACATTGCAATTCTCCGCATCTCACCTCAACTCGCTGAAGAAGCACTAAGTCAATTTGAGTCTGAAGGGGAAGTTGAAATCACCCTATCCGCCAGTATGGTTACCGGCAGTTATGATGGAAGCGACCTCGATGGAGATCTAAGTGCAACAATTGCTGAATTCAGTGGTGATGAAGACCGAGAAGAAAGGCAAGGACACTATCACCCTCAAAGAGCAGAAATTGAGGACGATATCGAAATATCTGGCATGGGTTCCTATTGGTCTGCGAGTAGCAGCAGCCTACCTGATGGCGGCCTTGCCGATGTAATAACCACCGGAGTTACAGATACCGGCCTTGAATTTGAATTCATGCAACAAGTTCCACTACCCGGAACTAGTGGATGCGCAAGAACAGAGGCTTCCGGTGGTGACCGGTGGGTCAATGTCGGATGGAATTACGAGAACTTCCGTCACGATGAAGGGGAATTTGAGAAACCGGGACTTGACCTCATATCCATTGATTGGGGTGATGGAGATTCTTGGGGTTCACTCAATGAGAGCGGATGGGAGAGTCATGAATATGCTGAAGGTACTTGGGACGAATACGACATTACTGTTCAGTACACTGACGAGAATAACGATGGGACTACCCATTACCTGAATTACAACCGCTATCAGGGATTCTGGAAGGAGAGTTCTGAATCCTATGAGGGATGGATCGAGGTCGGTTGGTGTGAACTGAAGAGCGATGAATCATTCATGCCTTCAGCGCAAATCATTGACGCATTCTTCACAGATGGTCCGTTTGAAGTTATAGATGAGCAAATTATGACTTCTGGCAGTGATGGCAAAGTAAGCCTCACGGTCCAGCCAAATCTGCCCGGCGTGTACATCAGCATAGTGCAATCACAGATTACTAGAGATGATGGAGAAACTCTCACCGGGCTGAGTTTGAACCTAGTCGCAGTAACCGAAGCCTCAGTGTCGTTCGGTGATTTACATCAGGAGACCACAATTGCGGGTATACCTGTTTACACTGTTACCACTGATTCAGGTGGCCTTACCACCATCACTGTCACACCTACTGGTGTAGATGCTGACGATTACACGGCTTGGCTCGGTATTGCACCGATGAACCTGTCAGTAGCATTCCCGGACATTGATGATGAGGTCTGGTCGGAGGCTACCGAATATGAACTTGAATTCCAGCAAGGAGATACCTCTCGAAGTCAAGAGGTGAGACTAACTTCTCCAGTAACAATGATTGCAGTGATGATAAATGAAGATGAGGGGCAACTATTCCCCAATGCAATTCACGCAGGGATTCTGTTGAAAAATCCCGGCTCTCTTGAAATGGATGGAACGCTTGGACCGGGCCAAACCACCAACATCGCCCTCAGCGCTGATGACGGAGTTGCATCACGCATCCTTGCTTTGGCTGCACCAGAAAACGGCTTTGACCCTGCATCGATAGACCTTGCAGCATTCACTGAATTGGCATGGGGCGAAGGAGTTAGGGAAGAGGTTGGATGGATTGCGGCTGAAAATGAACTGACAGAAGTTTGTGAGCAATACGAATCTTTCCGTGAAGATGAGGGGACGACTGCGGAGGACGAATCCAATGTCAGAATGATTCTACGTCAAGGAATGAATACCGATTACACATCCTTCACACCAGACCCCAACTACGACGCATCCAATGCTGTACTGTCAGATGGTGACGACCTGGCTGTCACTCCAGTATCCGATTGGACATGGGATTCGGAAGGATACTACCACGCAAGTTACAACTTGGATGCCAGCAGTGATGAAGTGTATACTCTGACGAGTAATTCGTATTACCAAGGCGAATATCAATTCTATGTTGAATGGAATGAAGAAGGGACTTGGTGGAACACCCAAGGCGACTCTGATTGGAGTATGTGCCCGGGTGACCAAGAAGCGTCAGATATTGAAGCATTTGAGATGTTTGATGATTTCTTTGGTCGCCTTGATTCGGTCGCCTGGGGTCTGGGTTCCAGTGCAGATTTGCGGTTGCCGATACTGTCTGCACCACAGGACAATTACACGGTGCTAGCCATCGCTCAAGTTGGCGACGGCGCGAATGCGGAACTGATTGCGGCTCTTGATTGGACGGAAGCAGCACCCAATCCAGAACCACCTGTAATGCAGAATCTGACCATGAGTTTCAGCCCGGCAAATCCAATGCCGGGTGATATCGTGCAAATCACAGTGGTCAATGAAGACCTTCAGCCTGTTGACGGCCTATCTGTGACATTGGTCAGAGATGACGTGACTCTGTATGGCATGGTCACTGATGATAACGGACAGGTGCTGTTTGGAGTAACAGTTGGCACAATTATTGTCCGCGTATCTGGCGGCATGTATAACCCTGCAGAATTGACCATCATCGTCACCGATGATGGAGTAGTGTTGCCCACCGATTCAGATAGTGACGGAGTCAACGATGCGGACGATGATTGCCCTGGGACACCTTCTGGAGCTCAGGTCGATGCGCAGGGGTGCCCTCTTCCTGATTCAGATGGTGATGGCGTCTATGACATCTATGACGATTGCCCAGATACCACTATCGGGACAATAGTGAACGCGGCGGGTTGTGCAATTCCAGACGATGGTACCGGCAACGAAACTGGTAACGGAACTGGCAATGGAACCGGTGATGGAACTGGCAATGTAACCGGCAACGGAACTGACAACGGAACCGGTGATGGAAGTTCAGGTGACTCCGACGTCTCCTCTTTCAATTTCCTAACGAATGCGTTACTAATTATTGGAATAATTGTTGGATTAGTGGTGCTTGCTGCAGTTGTGGGAACAGTAATTGTAGTTACAAGGAAACGCAAGGACGAAGGTGTTTGGAACGAGGATTTGATGAATGAAGTTGACCACGCCTTTGAACCCGGTCCTGATGTTCCACCTCCTGGTATGGTCGGTGAAATGCGGGACGGCTACGAGATTATTGAACATCCTGAAGGCAGCGATTCATGGTGGTGGAAGGATCCCACAACCGGTCAGTGGAAGGAGTGGACATGACCACCCAATCGCAAGCATGATTCGCGGTCGGCAAAGAGGGGTCGGCATGGGCCCAAAGCAAGTTCAGTTGGCCGTAGTGCTGGTGCTACTGCTAGGTTGTGGTCTGCTCGTGCCGTTTCCTGTTGAACCTACACTCTCAACCGAACTACTGTTTGCGGCCGAAGTTGAAACAAGACTTGATGATGAATCGACTAGTAAATTGACAGGCCAACTCGTGTTGAGAATTAGCCATGATGATGGTGAATGGCTTACCAGCAATCTATCGCGAGTTCAGAGTTTGTTACAACTTGAACAGGAAGCCATCGATGGTTCCAATCCCGACACTTCATGGGACGTAGAGGGAATCAGATTCGGGCGAATAGAATCTCCTTTCAGCAGTTGGTCTGATGCCTTTGCCTCTAGAAATCGTTCGCTGACAAATGCTACTAGATGGGCTGATGTGTTACAGCCAACACTGGAAAATGGATGGTGTGGAAATAGTTCCACAGATGAAGAGAATGTAGCACTGCAAGCCACAATGTTGTTGCTGCCTGATGGATCCAATTATGGGGTTGCTTGCCCAGATTTTTCTGGTGCGTCGGCAACACAACCGCCACAGGCCACCGAGGTAATTTGGTTGGTGTGGTTTGAAAGCGATTACCCTAATCCCGATTGGAATTTGCTGAATGATTGGGCGCAGAAGATAAGCGATTCAACTGAATTTGAGGTATCTGCAGTTGGCCTGAACATGATGTTTGCCAAATCCAGAAATATAGCTGAAGAGGACATGGCCAATGTTCTCTTTCCAGCTTTTGTGGTTCTCGCCTTGATTCTAGCAGTTGGGTTGAGGGATATACGCGGCGCTGCCGCCACCTTAGGAGGGGCAGCATTGGTTATTGGAGCCGAGTTGGGTCTTCTATCGGCATTTGGCTACACATTTTCAATAATAGATATGATCGCTTTCCCCATTATTCTTGGCGTTGCAGTTGATGGTGCCTTTTGGTATTGCAAATCCTCACGAGATCGTGATGAAGTGCGAAAAATGTTATTCGTTGCGATGGTTACCACCATTGCTGCCATTTCGTTAGCACTATTATCACCAGTCAGGGCCCAAAGGTCACTCTCATTCGTAATGATTATTGGAATCGCGCTTTCTTGGGTATTCACTCGCTACGTGCTTGAAGACTTCTACCTTAAGAGGCGTTCAATAATCAATGCCACGATTGAATCGGAGATTATTCAACCTCACCACAAATTAGCCTGGTCTTGGCCTATAGCCCTCATTCTATTGACCGCTGTAGCAGTCATTGCTCCACCGGGAGTAAATGTACTCGATGTCCATCAATTCCTGCCAGAAGGAGACCCCTCAATTGTAGAGATGGAGGACCTGCAATCGAAGTATATTCTTGCTTCCAGTACAATCGCATGGGTATTAGTCGACGCCGATGGAGATTCTCCAGAAGACCTACTGCAGATAGTCGTACTTCAGGAACAGATAAGCCTGCATCCGAGCGTGGTTTCTGTTGATACTGGATTGATAAGATTCCCGATGATTATAGGGATTCCTAGTTATGACAATGAAAATAGTGGTGAAACTATTGACAGTGTATTCGCTTCATCAGACGGCTCAATACTCATTGCTGATTCGAGATTGCAACGTGATGGAGTTACAACTGGTGTTGCAATTGGTGTATTGATTGATGGCAGTGATGCGGAGGCCGCACTGATTTTTTCCGAAGATGTCGAGGGTTTGTTAGAAGAAAATGACCTTTCAGGAATTGCTGGCGGTGATTTACCCACCGGAGCAGCATTGGCCCACGCATTCGAAGAAAGTCGTATTACTCAGATTCTGGCCGCCGGTGTTGGAATTTTCCTTGTATCTTACTTCGTGTTACGCTCTCCGAGGCGTGCAGCCCGAATTGCGATAGGAACCATTGCCATCGGAATCGCTGTCGATGGAATAGCGAGTCTAATGGACGGTCGCGACAATAGCACCGCTCCTGCTGTTCTTTTGGGCATGGGATTCACCGCAGATTATCTATCTCATGCAAGTTCAGAACATCCACCTACACGGAGAGATAATTCCGCAAGATGGTGGGCAGCAGCAACATCTTGCTCGGTATTTGTCATGCTGGCAATGGCGACCTTCCCACCGACTCATAGCACAGGTAAGTTGCTGAGCATCAGTATTCTGCTCTCTGTCATTCTCGCAACTTGTCTGTCACTCAATCACTTGTCAAGCCTTCGCTCTGAAAGCGAAGAATAACGTCAGGTGGGCGAGCCCGGGATGGGCGATCGTTTCAACGCACGAGGATACATCCGTATTCTCCACCCCGTTTCTCCATGGCACCATAGGCTTCGGGTAGGGCTGCTCCATTCCTGGCCTGACCTGATCCCCCGATGAGTGAGTTTCCATTTTCTTCCGAATACAGTTTCCCAGAACCTCGATCACATAGAGGCGAGGCATCTACGTCCACAGATGCGTCGTACGCTGCTCGTCTTCGCTGCTCCCGGGCGTTCGGACCGCCATGTTGCGATTTGCGATACAGGGGACGCCAACCCCCCTCCTAGCCCGACAAGTGCTGAATCGGGGTCCATATCAACCCAACGGTGAATCTCAGTCACCAGCTGTGTTGGCTTCCGCTTGATATTTGGAAGGGCATCCGGTCTTGATTTCCATCGCGTGTACAATCCTTTCACCTGCATCATTGCCAACATCTCCACGCACCGAGATGGTCTTGCCTTCTGACAAGCCATCTGGTAGGGCAAGACCAGCGAAGTTGATGCGGACTTGATGTTCCTCACCGCTGAGCATCATCGTATCGTTAGCAATGTCCAAACTGTTTACGACAACTTGCCCATGAATCCTAATCGCCTCACCATCATGCTGGTCGCCAGAGGATACCAATTGGTCCACCGTCAGGTCTTCTTCAGGCTCATTACCAATATTGAGTAAAACCAACAATATGGCCATTATTCCAAGGGCGGTAATAACGCGAAGCCGGGTATTTACCATCTCACTCACCCTTTGCTGCGACCTCTCCATCAAGAGGATTGCGCTCAATGGGCGTGGGCTGCGCCAAAGTCATCTTGCTCAAGCAGCCATTCACCGTCCATCACCGGCCCTTCTACACAGGTGAGTCTATCACCCACCATGCACAAGCCGCATACCGCCATGCTGCACGGCAGATATCTCTCCATCGCCGCATATGATTCAATGCCGGCATCAGCAGCCATCTGAAGCACCACCTTCATCATCGGCTCTGGGCCACATGTGTACAGCCTTGTTGTGCCTGATTCAGTAGAGTTAGAGGAGATGGCCGTCGGGTCGGTTGCAAGCAATTCGGGTAGGACTGCGGTCGGAAATCCCTCTGTGCCTAAACTACCGTCGTCAGTCGTGATGAATAGTTGGTCACATACCTGCTCCATTCTCTCAATGTAATGGGCCTCGCCGGCATTCTTGAAGCCCATCACCGCGATGATTTCCACTTCCTCCCCAAGTCGGTTCCGCGCATCTTTTGCCGCCATATGCATTGGAGTTGAGCCGATTCCACCGGAGATAAGCAGCAGTCTATCGCCAGCAGTAGGAGTCGGGAAAGTAGTTCCGAATGGCCCACGTAGTGCTAACCAATCGCCTCTAGCCATTCGGGTAAGTTCACCGGATTGGCGGCCAAGATCCTTGACGGTGAACCCCATCTTTGCCCGGTCAATATCCACCTTGATATCCCCGACGCTATACGGTTTCTCACTATTGTAATCCCGCCGCTTCATACCGCCTTCGGCATCATAGGGATTCCAGCACATGTAGTATTGACCGGGTGTATAAGAGATAGCCATTGAGCGTGGAACATCTACCCATAGGGTGACTACCCCTTCAGCCTCATGCTCGACTCTGAGCAACGGTAATGGGACTGGGATTAGGGACTTCCCTTCCTCATCTAAGTAAGACTCCAATCGGTCTGCGCATGATATGGCAAGCGCATCAATGTCTAGTCTTCTCTCCAGATGTCGTGGTGACGCTCTTGGCAGGCTCAATTGATTCCCTCCATCGCATCCAAAGCAGCCCCGCGCATTTGCGCTAGATTGGCGTAGCCAGTTTCAGTCATCATTGATTCCAGTTCAGTGAGGATTTCTTCAAAGGCGGCCACGTCCTTGGCAACCAAAGCGGTTCCGACTTGAACCGCCGTAGCTCCAAGCATGATGAATCGGGCTACGTCAAGGCCAGAGGTGATGCCACCCATGCCTAGAATCGGCACTGTTTTAATTTCATCACGGCGCATCGCAAGAGACACCTCTGCCAATTTTCTTTGAGCAATCGGGCGCACTGCAGGCCCGCTCAGTCCACACATCAGATTGCCGATAATCGGTCTGCCCACATACGGGTCAACCTCTAGGGCAGAGACGGTGTTGATGAGTGAAAGGCCGCTTGCTCCGGCAGATACCGCTGCATCTGCTTCATCGGTAATCGTGGTTGTATTTGGGGTAAGTTTAGCGTATAGTGGGACATTTACCTCGTCTGCAACTGCTCCGACAACTTCCTCGATAAGTTCAGGCTGCTGGCCGATGATTAGGGCTCTGGAGCCCGGTTTTGCATGCGGACAGGATAGATTCAGTTCCAATGATTTTGCTCCGGCGTCTACTAATCTTCCAGCGACGGCGGCAAATTCTTCTGAGTTACCGCCGAAAATTGATACGAGCAGTGGTTTGCTGAAAGTTTCAGATTCAATCATCTCTGCAAAAACATCCACTCCGGGATTTGGCAAGCCCATCGCATTCAGAACAACGTTGGTCGCTGCCTCCACACAAACCGGCCCGGGATACATCTCGCGTGGTAGGGGGCCGATGCTTTTGCTCACCAACCCACCTGCTCCAGATGCAGCGACCCGATGCAGAGATGCGGCGTTTGCACCTTGTATGCCACTAGCCAACATCAGCGGGTTGGACATATCCAAACCCGGTGCAGAAACTGATAGGTCAACCATGGGCTCCTTCTTCGGGTTCGGCATCCACCCTTCAAGGCTTGCGGAAAGGCCGGTATGATTCAAGGAGGTGTAGGGTATCGGGGTGCGATGGATGAGAAGACGGCGTCTTTCACCGAGGCGGCGCGCCGTTTGCTGCGCTCTGAAGGTTGCGTTCTAGAAGTACCAGCCGATTACGCGAGCGATGCTTCTAACCTTGCCTTGCTAATCTCCGATTCACTGCCCTCAATACTGCGTGAACCCAAAGTGGTGAGTGATGAGAGATGGCAATACGTCTGCATCCGCTCAGACGGCGAATTACTTGCCCGCCTAGCCGGTCCCAAGCCATCTGAAGCAGCCTGTTGGGTTCCAGATACCGGTGAGGGTGAGAACGCGATTTGGTTGCGGTGGCAACGGGATGTGCGCGACTTGCTTGCGGCAGGATATCCGGGGTGTGTGGATTGCGGAGGACCCGGCTCAGAAGGCGAATGGGACGAGGGTGCAGCGCGCAAACGGATGCTGAGGTGAGGTTTCGCGACGCACGTCCCTCTGAGGTCTTGGGATTTGCCTCTGTTAAGTCAATTATCGCCGGTAGTATATCCGATAGTCGCCGATTTTTCCCCCATATTGAGGATATACAATGAGCGCATATTAGTCCCTGAGTCACCCATTTCACGGCAGAATTCAGCCAATGCTCCCGGTTTGTGCGGTAATTCCTGAGTGTGGACCGAACTGGTAGTGTAGTTAGCACTCATCATGTTTAGTGCAAGTCTCGTCGCATCTTCATTGTCAGTTATCACCGCGATGCGGGCATCATCAGAGCCGACACCAGCGATTGCCAAGATATTGGCTCCATTTGCCGCGATTGCCTCACAATGTGATGCCAATGCTCCCGGCTCGTCATTCATCACTATGCTGAATTCCATCATGATTCTTCGTTAGGGCTTGACATCTTGAATCTGCCGAGTATTCCAATCCACTGTAATCCATACCAATCCAATACAATCCAATTTCGGTGAACCCGCGCAGCTAGGTGTGTCGTAGGGAAAAATGTCGGCGGAGTCGGAATGTGCATAGGCCGTGGCCGCAGCAGCGGAAAAATCTGATTCCGCAAAGGGGACATAGTCCCCACGGCAGCCACACTTCTCACTTCCCTCAGTAGTGTTTATGGAGGGGTGACGTGGCGGCCGAAGTCGTCATGCTGAGGATGCTGCGAATCTGTTCTCCTCTAGAATCGGGCCACTCGCGCACGAGCGCGAGTGTGCGCGTGGCGACTCGGTAAGGAAGTGAAAAAATGGATATGTTAATCGTGGAATCTGGTGCTAAGTCAAAGACGATACAGAAGTATTTGGGAAAGGGTTGGATTGTCGCTGCTTGTAATGGCCACGTGCAGGACCTGCCAACTGACCGCAAGTCAAAGGATGGAAAGAAGGCGATGTGGGTCTGCACTGCAGATACCTTGCCCGAGCCACCGTGGCAATGGACCGACAACGCTGAGCGCACTGTATCCAATATGCTGCGCAGGGCTGGGGAGAACGATGTTGAGAATGTCTATCTGGCAACTGACCCGGACCGGGAAGGAGAATTCATAGCTTGGAGGCTCAGTGAAATTTTTGGCGACGCCGGCTATCCTAATGTTTGGCGAGTTACCTTCAACGAGATAACCAAAAAAGCAGTAATGGCAGCTATTGAGCTGCGCGGAGATGTCAACAGCAATCTGGTAGATGCGGCAAAGGTTCGTCGGTATATGGACAGACTAGTCGGATTTCGTGCCTCAAAATTCAGCCAATCTTGGTCACTCACCTCAATGGGTAGAGTTCAGACACCAACCCTCGGTTTCATTGTTGAGCGCGAGTTGGAAAGAGATGCTTTTGTTCCTCAGCCATACTTCGCAGTTAGCGCAGATGTACAGGGTGTACGTTTCAACGTCCGCTTCCATGAGAAGGACGATGCGCTCGCATGGGTGGACGACAAAGGCAAGCACAATCCGCTCAGAACGGCAGAGGGTGATTTGGCTAAGTCGGCGCACGCTGCGCTTGTGAAGCAAAGAGAATTATCCTTGAGAGAAGTGACTTCGGGAACCCGCAACAATCGTCCATACCCGCCATTTTCCACCGATACACTACTACAATCCGCAGGTGTTGAGTTGAGTTGGAATCCACGTCGGGCGATGAAGGTTGCAAGCGAGTTATACAATGCTGGTCACATCACCTACATCAGAACTGATTCTACTCGGACCAGTTCCTCGGCGAGAGAATCCGTAAAGAAATTCATCGCGGAGACCTGGGGTGAAGACCACGTTGGAGGTGGTGTGGTAGGCAAGGATGCAGGGGCGAAGAACGTGCAAGATGCTCACGAAGCGATACGACCTACCAGCCCCGGGGTTCGGATGCCAGAGGGCCTTGGCGAACCGCAGCAGCGTCTCTATAGGCTGGTTTGGGCTAGATTCACTGGCAGCCAGATGACACCATCTCGATATGAGAATTACAGTTTTGTCGCCGAATGTGAGGGTTGCAAAAAGCCGTTGACCGGCACCACATCATGGCGCGTACATGCTGGCTGGGAGGCGGCTTTTGCCGAAATCCGCAAGCAACCCGCTACCACCCCTCCCGAATTCAAAGCCGAGGTCGGCGTTGTGCTCGGGCTTGACGACGCCGATGAGAATCCCACATTCACCGAAGATGAGACCAAACCACCTTCTAGATACAAACAACACAGTATTGTTCAGAAGATGAAGGAAAAGGGAATTGGTCGCCCCTCTACCTTTGCCACGACAATTGACAAGTTGATTAAACGCAAATACTGCAAAGACGATTCTGGCACCCTGATCCCAACAAATGACGGACGCACGCTATGGCTTGAGGTCGCTCCATTTTACGACCGCGCCCACACTGGTGGAGAGGGCAACCTATTTTCCTCCGCGTTCACCGCAGAGATGGAACTGAATCTAGACAGTATAGAAGGAGGCTCCCTGTCTGCAGCCACTTCATGGAATGACTTCTCGAGCAGATTCCAAGCGATTCACCTGAACGCTTTGGAAAAGAAGAAGGAGCACCCGACACGAAAACAGTTGGCATATTTCGGAAGATTGACCGAAGGCATGCCGGAAGACGAATTATCCGCGCTTACCGATAACCGGGGGCCTGAAGCACTTTCTGGTAGTGAAATCGCCGAACTTCTGAGTAAACTCACTACCGAAAGACCACTCACCAATCAACCGGCTAGCGAGAAGCAATTGAATTGGGTCGCTAGCCTGACCAAAGACGCCGACCTTACCGAGCAATCGGCTTGTGAATTGGTCGGAGTCGCTGGATTTGACAAACTTACTGGTGGACGAGAAGGTAGTGCGAGCGGACTGATTGATATTCTACTCACCCGACAAAAGGAGACGGATAGACCGGCCTCTGACAAGCAAATCAACTGGATAATGCAGTTGGCAGAGAAAGCCAGCCTCGATGAGAAGGCGGCTTGCGCCCTTGTGCAGGTTGACGATTGGAGTTCTCTCACCGGAGGGCGAGGAGGCTCCGCTAGCAGTCTAATCACGTTGCTACGTAAGCGTAGTCCTACCTCAGGACGCAAGCGCGGTCGTCGTAAGAGCAAGTGATTTTGGCTACTGTGCTGGCAGAAGCATAATGGATGACGCACTGTCACCCCGGTCTGATGACAAAACACGATTACGACGTTGTCATCGTCGGCGCAGGACCCATCGGTGGGTACTTGGCTAGAAAGTTGAGCGAAGAAGGCTTGCGAGTCTTGATCCTTGAGGAGCACGCGGAGATTGGCAAACCATTCCAATGTGCTGGCTTAGTTTCACCTTCTGCAATGGAACGGGTCGGCCTACAACACTCAATTCTAAGCGATGTATTCGGAGCACGTATTCACAGCCCGAAGGGAATATGTGTCAGGATAGGAACACCAGACATTGTTCGTACCCATGTGGTCTGCCGTAAATTGTTTGATGAGGGCTGTGTCAGGCAGTCCCTCGAGGCGGGTTGCAATCTTTGGTTGAATTCTCGACCGACCGCTGTTGAAGTAAGCGATGACGGCGTTGAACTCACTGTGATTAGGTATGGAGTGGATGGAAAAGGAGGCAATGAAGTCACAGTTCGTTGCAGCCTGCTATGCGGCGCTGACGGTGTCCATTCTTGGGTACGAAGAACCTTGCGAATGGGGAGACCGAAAGAAATCATGATTGGATTTCAGGCCGAAGTAACCGGCTATCGCGGCGAGGAAGGTCGCCTTGACATGTTTACTGGCGAGGATGTTGCACCTGGCCTATTCGCCTGGGCAATTCCGAATGGGGAAACCTACCGAATTGGGGTGTGGTCACGACCAGATGACCTTGATGGACGCTCCTGCGAGCACCTATATGACGCGCTACGTAACCATCCGTTGTGGAAGGATAGATTCACTGATGTTCGCGAGACGGCACGATTCTGCGGACCGCTCGCTTGTGGAATGGTCAAGAAAGTTCACAAGCAGCGCACGGTATTATTCGGTGATGCTGCCGGTCTGTGTAAACCGACTACCGGCGGTGGTATCGGGCCGGGCTTTGACCAAGTGGATATTCTTGCAGCCGGACTTATTGAAGCGGTTCGCGCTGATGCTTGTGGTGAAAGTGATGCTTTGAGTGACTCAGCACTGCGGCGCATTTGCAAGCCGATGAAGAAAATGCGCAAGGAGCAAGAGCGCGCGCGAATTCTGCGCGATTTATTCCTATCATCATGCGATGACGATGAACTTGAGCGTTCATTCGTAGCCTTCGCGCGCCCGGAAGTAGTCAGCCTCATCAACGATGTAGGTGAAATAGAGAAGCCGGTACCATTAGGTCTTCGATTACTCAAAGAGGTCCCAGAGTTCCGCAGGATGGCTGCGAGAGCGACTTGGGCGTTACTTTCTGGGTGAGGTGGAGTGATGGGTCATGCCAAAACAGTCAGACTGCGGCTGCGGTGGCCTCCGTTTGATGCAGAGTCAGTAAATGCAAAGGCATTGCCAATCGCCATCGCCGAATATCGGTTGTCAAATGCAAAATCTGCTCCGTGTGAATTACAGATGGGAGGGGAAGACTCATTTTTTGTTGAAAGAATCCTTAGTGATTCAATCGGGTCAGCCGATTCACCTAGATGGATTGAGCCGAGTAAGTCCGCACCTCCTCAACTCTGTTCAAATCGGTCAGGCTGGTTCTTGACCCCTAACCGTGGCCACCGATTGGCCCGACGAATGATTGGTGTTGCAGTAGTCAGTATTATTCTCGCCCTCATCATTCATGCCTTCGAGCCGGTTTTGGTAAATGCTGGAATAATGTCAGAATCTTATGCGGGTTCTATTCGTATCGGATTGTTGGACTACCCGGTACTTTTGCTAATCTTCCTCCCGGTATTTTTCATACCAATTCTGATGCGCATCGGCTCCAATATTGTTGATTACAGGCGAACACGAAAATTCTTGGCCGCCCCGCCTCCCTCCCTCTCAATCCGTGTAGTGGGCGAGCCGAATACTACTGACTCGGTTTCAGTAAAGATTCAATTTCCCAAACCAATAGAGAATTGGATTTCGGCAAAAGCGGGGGTGCAGGTTGGAATGACCACACCAAGCAGAGAAGTCCTGTTACGGGCCGTGGGTTGTGACGAAGGCGATCAAAATCCACCGGGATTTTCTACTTCCTTACCAATAATCTTCCTGCAAGAGGATATGATGGGTACGGGCATAGGCGAGCGAACTCCGCTTGAAGGACCGGACAAAGAGCGTCTATTCCTCGCCCCTTTACCGGTGCAAGGTAGTGGTGAATTGGTTGAGATTTCAGTTGAGGATGCCTGCGACGCTGGCACTACTGTGAACTTACCCTTACCGGTAGGGCAATGGCCCGGCAGTGAATATTCCTCATTGCTGTCTTTTCATTGGGAAGTGGTGGTAATCGTAGAGATTGAGGATGACCTGCCGCTAAAGTGGGTGATGCCGATTCAGGTTTCTCATGATGGCTCCGCCCGCAGCATGGCTGAGTTACCTGTTCAATTAAGCCGCGCAGAAATGGTAACTTAAGATTGGGCTGACAAAGAACATTGATGTTCTGTCGTGCTATCCCAAAGCCATGCGCAGGCAGCTCTTGGTCAGTATTTTTCTGACTGTGATGATGTTAGCATCAGGTTGCCTCGGTTTATTTGAAGGCGATGAGGATGAACCTAAAGTGGCAAATATTCCGCCTGAAATTGTTGTTTATCCCTTTTCCGATGTAAATCAGGGATTATCCTTTACCGTATTTGGTAAAGTCACCGATGAATCAGCCAGCACATCTTCGGTTGAACTCAGTATCCAAGGCGATGTTTGGATTAGCGAAGTTAGCGCAGATGTTGCTACCACCGGCCTTTGGAGTGCGCAGTTCACCGACCTACCGCCCGGAGTTCACAACTTCAGTGTCACTGTTATGGACGAGCATGGCGATTCAGCATACTGGCAGGGTGAAGTGACCGTGATTGCCATTGTTGAGGATGATGTTGTCATCACCGCTTTACCCGTGACCGTTTGGGTTGTTGATGAGGACCCAATCACTGTTGCGGTGATGGTTAGCCACTCAGATTTAGAATCGTGCATCGTCATATGGGTTGATGAGAGAGGGCTAGAAGTTACCGTGGTGATCACCGAGGGAATCGGAGTGGTAATGCTTGGACAGATTACTGAATCATACAATGGAACTTTCAGTGCTGAATGCGGTACTTGGACTCCTTCATCTGCGACGGTGGAAGTTGAAATCGTAGTAATTGTCACTGATGATATGGATGGTGACGGCATCCCTGACGAAGCAGATTCATGTGTAGAAAGTGGCATAGTTTTCCAATCCAATGCTCAGACCGACCTAGATTCGGATGGATGTCACGACCTTACCGAGGATGAAGATGACGACGCGGACGGCATCCTCGATGGCGCTGATAGATGCTCCCGTGGTTTAGTCGGGTGGGATGCTCAAGACCAGACGCTGGATTGGGATTCAGACGGCTGTCGTGATGACTCAGAAGACGAAGATGATGACGACGACTCAATCCCGGATTTCAGAGATAGTTGTCCTAAAGGGACTCAAGGCTGGACCTCAACCAGTTATTCCGACAACGATGGTGATGGTTGTAGGGATTACGATAATGATGACGATGATGATAACGATTCTATTCTTGACGGTGATGATTCATGCCCGATTGGAGTCACAGCATGGATTCCTACAAATTCCACTGATTACGACTCGGATGGATGTAGGGATATTGATGAAGACGGCGACGACGATGCGGACGGGGTCGCGGATGTGGATGACCAATGCCAGTTCACCCAACTCGCTGCTAATGTCAATCAATACGGCTGCGCACCGTGGGAATGGGATGACGATGGCGACGGTGTTGTCGATGCCGATGACCTATGTCCGGGCACCCCCATTGGCCTTGCTGTAAACGCGCAGGGTTGTGCAGACCTTGATGGGGATGGAATTTTCGCCAATGTAGACCTCTGCCCAGATAGCCCACCTCGCTGGACCTCAGATACAAATGGATGTTCAGTCATCCAGCGACCTGTTGCTTGGGATTCAATTGGGCCTTACTCCGATGAGCGATTCGGTTTGGTCGGGCCGATGACAATTCAAACCCGCAACTCCGGAACCTGGAGAATCGCGGATGAATGGGATGGTGAATCCACCTATCTGTTTATTTTCTTGCAGAAACAGAATTCCTACATGAGTAGTCTTTGGAATCAAAATGTAGGCCGGCTATTGGATGCTACACCGGCGGAAACTCACATCTTCTTTGGGTCGTATGATAGTGATTGGGCTAACGATATCAACGGTATGGAAAGCAGAGTTAATTCCTATTATAATAATCAGCAAGCGGTCAAACAAGATTGGATAGACAGCAATGTGCACTACGTCAACCAGCAAGCATGGTTTGTGCAGGGGTCGCTTAACGATGTCATCAATGATTGGAGTAAATTCAACTATGGAATAGACCGATTCCAGCAGTGGAGGGAAATAGGCTCCTTGTCAAATTGGGCAGGTACTTTTGGAGTCAATTACCGCTTTGATTACATTGGCAAGGAGCCGCAGATGTGGAATGAGGAGTTTATCGTAGAGAGCAGGCGATACGACCCAGCCGTCACCGTAGTTGATGTTTGGAGTAGTGAAAGACACAACGGAGGCTGGGGTGGCGGTCACTCATCTTACAATAATGGAACATTGCCAAATGCTAGCACAATGCTGACATTCAACACGGTTGAAGTCTACATGCATCATGCTTGCAGTGAACATCGCGACCGTTACGGAATTGATGATGATGGCGATGGCAATACTGACAGATATGGCGGTTGCCACGAGTGGGATTACGACCAGCGGCTGAACATCTGCTCTGAGGCGGGCAACCACTCAACTTGCGGCACGGAATTCGTCAGGTATGTTACCACATACGGGCGCGAAGGACGCTGGCTTACCGATGTAAGTCCCTACTTGTTTATGCTATTGGGGGGCGGTCAGACCGAGTTTCGCTATAGTGGTGCAAATGGGGGTTGGTTCAATATCAGCATCTATTTGTCAACTTGGGAAGATGATGGATTGCGGCCGACAGATGCAGAGTGGGCATTTGGTGGCGGTGCCTTCCGAGGTGAATATAACAACGCTTCACGCTACAAGAGATTCCACGACCTCAATCTTTCAAGCGGTGTTGAAAAGGTCACCATCACCGCAAGCATCACCGGACATGGCTTTGGTAAGGATAATGCGAATTGCGCAGAATTCTGTAATCACGAACATCGCTACATGATGAATGGACACGATGTGCAAGAGGACCATCCGATGGCCGGTAATAGCACGGTTGGCAGCGATAACGAAGGCTGTGCTAAGGAAGTTGATGCCGGCACGGTAGCAAACCAATATGGCTCTTGGCCGTATGGTCGGGCAGGCTGGTGTGCTGGCCAAGATGTCAAGCAATGGACTTGGGATATCACCGATTGGGTTGATTTCTCAGGTGGACCAAACACCCTTCAATACGCTGGTCTATATGATGGTGCGAACTATATCCCTCAGAATGAGCAATCCGGTGCCAACCAAGATATTCGGGTGGCGTCATATGTGGTATATTGGACAAATGTCAGTGCAGGAGGCCCGGCACCAAGTTCTGTTGATGAACCCGGTGAGCCACTATCCTGTTCTTCAGCAGGTGCCGGAATCCTCGGAGAAGATCAGCCCATAACTGGACCGATTGCAGTTAGTGAAAGTAGAGCAGCATCATCTGATGAAGAAAGTGAGTGACTACTTATTCAAGATGGCTGAATTGCTGGCGGTGCCGCCAAATCTTTGGCCTCTGGCACGATAATATCCGTCGCGAGCAAATTGTAATCGGAGTCGCGACGCACAGGACGGAATCCAGCACGCATGATGGCATCCTGCAATTCAACCTCTAGTGCACAGGTCTTCTCGGTGCCGGATGCCGAGACTACATTTTCCTCCATCATCGTTGACCCAGCATCATCAGCTCCGCCGAATAGAGCCATTTGAGCAACGTCCAAGCCCATCGTGGGCCAAGATGCTTGGATATGGTCAATATTGTCAAAGAATAGTCGCGAAATGGCGATGTGCCGCAGATACTCTGTCGGCCCCACTCCCAACTCAATTCGGTTCCTGCCTCGGTTTCGCCGGCCGAAGACATTGTTCTCCAATTGAACTGGCCAGGCGATGAATGAAGTGAACCCGATCCAGCCTTTTTGATTTGCTTCATCCTGTAAATCTCGTATCCTCGCCATGTGCTTTACCCGATGCAACTCATTTTCGCCAAAGCCGATTACATTGGTGGCGGAGGTAGTCAAACCGAGAGATTGCGCCTCATGCATTACTCTCAGCCAATTATCGGCACTACCCTTCTTGGGTGAGATATCTAGTCGGACATCATCTACCAACATCTCTGCTCCACCTCCGGGCAAACCGTGCATCCCTGCCTCCTTTAGGCGGGTGAGCACTTGTAGAGTGGAAAGACCACATACATCCGCGATGCCTTCAATTTCTATTGGTGAGAAGCAGTCAAGCGCGATGGTTGGATGCTGTTTGCGCAAGAATCGGATTAAATCCTCATACCACTCAAACTCCAATTCTGGGTTAACCCCACCTTGCATCAGCACGCGGATTCCCCCTACCGCTTCCAACTCACTGAATCGTTCACTAATTTGTTCAAAGGTCTGAGTATAAGACTCGGAATGACCGGGTGGTCGGTAAAAAGAGCAAAATTGGCAATTGATGGTGCATACATTGGTGTAATTCACATTCCTATCAATCAGGTAAGTAACCTGGCCACCGGGAATTATCTGTCTTCGTTTGTTGAGGGCAGCCTGTCGTAGGGTAGCCAAATTCGCTTCCTCATACAGGGTTACAGCATCCTCTATGGTCAGTCGTGCCGCATCGGGTTGTGCTGCTCCCGCAAGGATGCTTCTCCAATCACTCATTATTACACCTCTATGCAGAACCTACCAACGATTCAATTTCTTCGACTGTTTTCGGGCAGGATGCGGTTAGTACAATCGGTCCATTTTCCGTGACCAAGATGTCATCCTCAATGCGAATACCGATACCTGCCCATCTCGAATCTATGGAAATATCATCTCGCCATGCCCCGAAATATAGACCCGGCTCGATGGTAACAACCATCCCCTCCTCAAATTCTCGAGTAGCATCATCATCCGACATTCTCACCCCTCCAACATCGTGTACGTCAAGGCCAAGCCAATGGCCAGTACCGTGCATGAAGAATTGACGAACTCCTTTTTCGCTATTCGCATCTTCAAGTGGTCCCGCAAGAATACCGAGGTCAATCAGGCCTTGAGCGAGAATCTCGCAGACAATTTTGTGAGGTTCTGAGTATGGTGAGCCGACTTTAACAGCGTCAATCGCGGCGAGTTGGGATTTCAGCACCAGGTTGTAAATCGCTTTCTGCTCAGCGTTGAATTTTCCATTGATCGGGAATGACCGGGTGATGTCGCAAGCATATCCATCCACCTCACAGCCGGCATCAATCAGCACGACATCACCATCTTTCATCTCATCAGAATTTTCACCATAATGCAAAATCGTGGCATTATCTCCTGAACCAACTATGCTTGGATACGCCCATTCACTCTGGTGATACACGAAGGTTCCCTCAATGATGGCCTGCAACTGCCATTCACCCATTCCGGGTTTGCAATTGCGCATCGCTTGGATGTGGGCGGCCCCACCAATCTCACCTGCATATCGCATCAGCGCAATCTCCGCCTCACTCTTACACAACCTCATTTCATCAAGAATTGGCTTCGGGTCACACAATTCTGCCTCGTTGAATCTCGCAGCGACCAATTCGTCAACCTCTTGGTCAAGTCCTTGGTAGTGATAGATACCGTCGCAGCGTTGCAGCAGTTCAGCAAGGTCATCACCAATATCAGCCCGGCTAACCGCCTCATCAATGGGCCAGCCAGCCAAAGCACCTTCTGCGCCTGGTCTGCGTCCTTCCCAAGTTTCCCGTAAGATGTCTCGGGGTTTCACATAAAGTCTAGAAATCCACTCCCCATTGAGATGGTGGAAAGCAACTACTCCTCCCGGCTCTGTCCAGCCGGTGAGGTAGAGGAGGTAGGAGTTGGCACGGTGCCTATGCTCAACGTCGCCACTGCGGGAGGCGGTTGGGTTATTGGCAAGCAATACCAAACAGCTAGTGTCAATTTCGGCGAGGAAGGTAGCCTGACGCTGCTTGCGCTCAGCATCGCTGATGCCAGCGGGTCTTGGCCCAAGCGATTCCTCACCGAACATGAATGGATGCGATACGACGGACCTTCATGAGCCATTCGCAAGCACACGAATGCATAAGCAGCCGGTCAGTAGTCCCTGAGCGGCTTCTCCTCGCCATTCTCAACTTCATCCGTTTGATCAATATCCACTTGATCCGATTTTTCGTTTTCACCCTTCTTTGACCTCCACTTCGGTATTGATAATGAATACCTTCCACGACGAGTAACCAGCACAACCGCCAAAACCGCTCCGGTTAGGAATAACGAAGCGAGTGCGAGTTGCAAAACAAAGTCCAGGTCACTGCTTGAGGATAGTTCAGTCATTGGGTCAGATGGTGTATTTTCAACTCCATAAGTGACGGTAACCCAATCGGTCGCGCCGTCATCATCGGTGACTGCCAGAGAAATAGTGTGGGATTTGCTAAGGTCATCAGGGCGAGCGAGGAAGCGTTGCGAGCCAAGCATCTGTGCCTCGCCGTCAATGTACCAAGTATAGGTCAATCCGCCAATATCATTGGCCGTATCTGTTGATTCGGCCGCATAAAGTGTCCAATGTTTTGAATCAGAAAGAGTGACTTGGCTACCATCTTCCACCAATTGTCCGTCAATCCGCATTACTGCTGTAGGTGCTACGTTGGTGATATTGAATTCGTGAACTACGGTATCGGTTAATCCACCTTGGTCGGCAACCGTTAGGGTGAGTCGCCAATCTCCAGCATCATCTGCGCTGACGCTGAAGGTTCGCTTATCCAATCCGCTGTCTATAACTCGGTCATCTAATCCACCATTCACCTTCTCCAATGTCCATACGAATATCAGCGATCCACGACCCCAAACCGGGTCCTCTGAACTACTTCCATCGAACAAGACCAAAGCATCGTCTTCGGTTATCTCCACTGGGCCTCTAATTACTGCAACAGGTGGCTGGTTATTGACTCCGACTGGCACACAGGCTACCCTTGATGTTGAACCGCCAGAGTCTACTGTTCTGACCAGAAGAATGTGTGCGCCATCATCAACTTGAGTGGTATCAAATTCGAACATGAAGGAGCCGTCGTAGACCGAACTCAACGAGGAGTTTAGCCAGTTAATGTCATCTGGAACCTGAATCCAAGATTGCATACACGCCATTGAAACTGCCTCATCTTGGGTCAGTGACCACTGCAAGATTGGAGGGATAATTCCATCATCCAAAGCAAAACCACGCACTGCAACATCGCCAGAGATATGGTCTGTCCAGAGTGGTGCTGTGAGCAATACCTGAGGTTGTAAATCAAAATCAAGTTTATCACCAAAAATAATCAGCCATTCCAATCCCTGTTGTCCCTGTGAATCTGACGCAGATAATTCAAGGATACATGAGCAGGGAACAATTCCGGTGATGTTGACATCAATACTCCATTGCCATTTCATTCTTGCCGATTGAGTAGAAATTGGGTCAGACAAAGTTTCGGAGAGGTCGCCGCTCAACAAGGTGGTCTCGGCGTCATGGATTTGCCAACCGATTGTCATCGGTGCATCTTCATCAATGTAGAACCCTGTCACATTCAGTGATTCAAATACGGTCAATCCCTGTGACGCATCAATGGTGATTATCGGTGCATCATCTACTGTACTAGATTGGTAATCTGTGGTCTGAAGGTTAAGTGAACTACCAATTGGAGTCATGGTAGTGAACGCAATAAGCGCGGCCAAGCCAAGTGAGAGCAGCACACCCATATTCGCCTTCATAATAATGAAGGCGGATTCCATCCGCTTTCAAGTATGTCGGAATCCGCTTCATCGTCACCCGATTCTTGTGGTGAATCGTCTTCGCCACCTATTCCTGGCGAATTGAGACTAATCATCAAGCCCAGTTGTCACAGTGTTGTCCTTGTCCGGGGAAGGAAGAGGAATCCTTTGGATTGGTATTCCACTCATTTTCACAGCGGTTGGTGTAACTATCGCCATCTGAGTCTATTTGTGCATCTGCAGGGTCAAATGGATCGAAATCAAAGAAATACTCCCATCCCGTCCACATTCCATCGTCATCGTGGTCCTGGTAATAGACCTCAGGCCCATCATACATCCCATCTCCATCAGTATCATTCAGCACAGGAGATGTACCGTTGAGGAATTCTTCGTAGTTAGTGTAGTTCTCAAGGTCATTATAGAATCGGGCTCCATCTGGAGTTTCTGGGTCTATGTGGCAATTGAATGAATTCGGGTCATTATACGATGGACAGTATTTGTTGAGTTGACTGGTTCGGTTCAGCCCATCCATGTCAAAGTCCTCCTCGCCATCAGGAATACCATCGAGGTCGCTGTCAATCATGCTCGGGTCCATCGGTCCTCGAGCACCGTACGCTTCTAGCGAGCCACTTGTGACCAAGCCGAGCGAGAGAGCAACATCGGACCAATGCACTTCCCAGCCATCTGGTAGTCGGTCTTGGTCGGTATCGTCATCAACGGGATTAGTATTCCAACGGTCTGGTGCTTCCATCGCATTGGTCAAAGTGTCATTATCAATGTCGTACGATGCATCGGGCATGCTTCCAAGCGATGGGTCAAGAGCCCACCTACCACCGGTGCTCGGTAAAGTGAATCCGGTCAGGTTCATCTCATGGATGAAGTATCTAGGGTTAGGGTTACCATCTCCATCGTCATCACCACCGCCAATGAAGCCCTGAAGGCTGTTTCGCCACAACCAGCCTCCCGGTGACTTAACACAACTCTGTGGGTTTTCGGTGGATGCACAACCCGGAGGCATCCAATTTGTGGTTGAAATCCATAGCGAGTGCGTTTTGGTGTTTTCTTGAGTTGATTCCACCTGCATTTCCCAACCATCAAGCATACCATCGCCGTCGGTGTCGTTCACCAATGGGTTAGTTGGGTTTTGCCACGGGCGTGGGATGTAAAGCACCTCATGTCCGTCTAGTAATGTGTCATTATCTGTATCCGAGTTATTGGCGTGTGTGATATATTGGTCCATTCCCAATATTACTTCTTCACCATCTTCCAAGCCATCGTTATCGGTGTCAAACATACTTGCATTGGTTTTGTATGGCACTCCATCCCAAAGGAATCCGTCTTGTGCCTCGGTATAATCCCAAAGCCCATCACCATCGGTATCTGGATTTGAGGCATTAGTGTAGGTGATGTAATATTCACGACTATCATTCAGACCATCGTTATCGGTGTCAAATAGACCGGGGTCGCTGGTGACCCGAATTCTGTGAACACCGCGATTAACTACCAAAATCTCCCAACCCATCACCTCGATGCCGTCGAGCAAACCATCGCCATCGGTATCGGGATTCAACGGGTCGGTAGACCGACCATCCGCCACGCCGTCACCATCGGAGTCACGCGCGTTATATTCCATCAGGTTGGTGAACATCTCTTCGGGTTCTACGATAACCATCCAGATGTAATTACGACTGGTAACCTCGTTATCATTGGATGGCCCATTGAGCAAAGTCAGGGCGGGAATACTGTATACATAACCGCTAACAGGGGCTTGAAGTGGGACGTTTTGGCGGTTTCCACCAGCGACTGTAACCTGGGCCCATGCCACGGTCTGGTTTGCCTCAACCCAATCCATAATCTCAACCGAAATCGCATGAACTCGCGCAAACCCAGTAAGTTCGGTCATACGGACCCCACCATCACCATCAAGGTCATATCCATCGAGGTCAGGATCCTCATGACCATTACTGCCATCAACCGGGTGCAAGCCATTAGATGCCTCCCAGCCATCTGGCATTCCATCACCATCGGTGTCGGGATTGACTGGACTTGTGAAGTTTGCAGGACCCCAAGTGTAGGCTACCTGATATTCCTCTGCGTTGCTCAGTCCATCCTCATCGTAATCACCAAATGCGTCGGAAGCATTTGCTGGGTCGAGGATGGAACCAAAGCAATACTCAAATCCATCTGGCATACCATCTCCATCGGTATCCCAATCGCTGGGCCCATTCAAACGACCATCGCCGTCCATGTCCTCAACGAACCAACTATAGTCATCAGCGTCATCAAGATAGTGAGTAAATGGGGCGGGAAGAGTAGGTGGGTTTAGTTGGGTGACGCCACAGTGATTCATCAGCAAAGTTGGACCGAAGGAAACCTCAATCTCATCACCGATTAAGTCATTGTCACTATCGTCAGACCATGGATTGGTGCCAAATCTCTCCTCAATGTAGTTCGGAAGGGTGTCAGCGCCAGCCGTATCAACATCCAAAACGGCATCGCAGGAGTGGCGGCCATACGGGTCAGCGAGTAAATTCCACTCATCTTCACCGAGAGCCAATTCTCTCTCTGCCTTTTTCTCAGGGGTGAGCAGAGAGCAGTCCCAGTTGCCCGATAGCGGGTTGATAAGAGTGAATGCGATTCCATCTGCACCGATAACGCTAGCCATGTGCTCCGCTTCCCAGCGGTCGTTTAGTCCATCACCATCAGAGTCAGCAAGATTTGGATTCGTACCAAGAGCTGCCTCTGCTTCGTTTACCAAACCGTCACGGTCGGGGTCTCCGAGCGGCCCGTTATCGGGGTCTGGAAAAGTCTCATTATTTTCCCCGGGATTCACATCTCCGGGGTCTGGATTTTGGCTGTTGATTATTTCACTGAAATCGGCATCGCCGTCGTCAAGCGGGTCCAATCCGTTATTTATTTCCCACCCATCTAACAAACCGTCTCCATCGGTATCCTCTAGATGCGGATCGGTACCGTATTGAGTGCGTTCCATACGGTCTGAAATGCCGTCGCCATCGGAGTCCTGCGCCTCTTTTTGAGTCTCATCAGGGTTGGGGAGAATATCTTCTCCACCGGCCTTGTATCCTGCACTACTCAGCGTATCACCAGCAGATGCGATGACCGTGTATACTCCTGCTAGACAAATCGTAGCAGCGATTGCAACGACAGCCCATTGGTTGTGATTCAGACCCATAAATTTCATCTCCGTGTGCGTATAGCACCTTTAGGACTCTTTCGCGACCCAACGCCTTACCTTTAATGGTTCAGCAATAGCGTGTGATTAGGTATCACCACTCAGTCGCCCGTTCCCCGTCACAATTTAGCGCTATAATCCCGAGTATTATATCCGGTTATTCGACGACATTACGGCGACTACGTAACACGAATTTATGTCCATCTGCTCCACAACTCCAATCACATCTACCTTGCCTGCCTTCAGAACGCTCCCAGCAGCCCAGCAGTATACCGGCTGAGAGCGCAGGATGGGTGCAGACGGGAACCGTGAGTTCTACTCCGCCAATCTCATCAATTGAATTTGAATTTACCACCACTCCCAGCCCACCTTCACCAAGATGGGCAGCAGATACATGCAGCCAATGGCTAGCCTCTGCTATCAGCACCAAATCACCAGATGCGTGAAACTGTTTCCGCATCGCCTCAGCAAAAGCGTCCCACAATATCGTTGCATCAGCATCATCTAATCCCACCCATTCGGTTCTGGAGTCGGTGTTTCGTGCGCTTCCTGTAATATGAGGTAGCACCAATGTCTCAAAACGGAGCAGCACATCCCGGTGAAGGGTCAGCATTCTCACACCTTCTAAAGTCCACAAGCCATCCGCCTCGTGTCTTGCCAATCCCATCGGATGGTCAACATCTACTCCGTTGGTCTTGCCGCTAGCATCCTGCCAACTCGCCCTGATTGGGGACGGAGCAGGAATGTTCCTCGGGTCATTTTCAGCCTCTATGATGGTCTCAGAAGCACCTCGGTCAGACCATTGAAATCGTGTTCGTTTATCCTCAATACGTTCCCATGCTGCATTGGCCATCCCGGCGGCAATTGAAGTATGGGAACGGTGAGCGACGAGTACAGAATCGGTAGACTCCGACGTGTCAAGAAATTGTATCTGGCCATGCCCTCGCAGAGCCCAATCGGCATTGATGACAGCCATCCTCTTCATTCGTTTCTTGAACCACGGCTCTGGCAACTCATTTCCAGACAGCCGCCAATACCATTCTTCGGATTCTGCGGCGGCGTGGGCTAGCCTGCGTCCAAGTGTCAGGGTTAGAATTTCTTCAAGACTAGCAAACCAAGCCTCAAAAGTAGGTAATCCGACCAACCAAGTCATTTCATTTCCAGCATTCGTATCGGAGATTATTCCATTCCGATGAGCATAGCGTAATTGCAGGCTATTGGTAAGCCATGGAGTTGATTCATCCATAGAGTCATTTACGAGCGGCACAAGGGGTTACGTAAGGCAAAGGAGGATGGTTGTTTCCCTCACCCGTGCCAAACAAATCCTGTGTAATTAAAACCACAACGCACTTGATTTGAAAGCGAATCTCAGTCGTCATCGCGTTTACTAGGCCGCGAGGAAGGGCGTCTCAGCCCAGCAGATTGATCCTTCTTACTGCGCATTCTATCCCTCTGCTCACGACCTTGGTCTACCGCTGCTGGTCGTTGGCTCGGGAGTCTCTGGCCCGCTGGATCTCCCCGGATTGAATGAGTTGGGATTCCTCGTTGCTCAGGACTGGTATCCATCACCGGCTTTCGCTCCTGCTGTACCCCAGCTCTGAGTTCCCGTCCTTCCGAAAGTTTCCTACGATGAACTCCGCGATACGCGGCCGGACCAATCAGCCTTTCCAACGTTCGCATCTGTTTGCCCATTGGTTTGGGAGTCTTGGTCCACCAAAGGTCTGGTAATGGTTTGGTTCTTGCCAACTTACCGGTTTGCATCTCACGCATTCGTACCCGGATTCGGTTGCGGAAAGGTCGCTCTCTTTCCTTTCGTATTCTTACCACAAGCCATGCCGGCATCCCGATGTCGTACACGTTGCCATTGATGGTGAAAAGTAATCCACTCATCAGTAGGTTATTGCCAATTGGCATCCTTCCTTCATCACCTACAACATCGTATCTTCGCATCATTTTTGCGTATGCAACCATCGCCTTTTGGTCACGATGTCTTATCACTCTACGCTGCTGTTTGCGTAGGCGGCGAGTTAGCATTTGCAGTCCAAGCAGTCCAATTCCGGTCATAAATCCGATAAACCAGTTTCCAGTCTGCTCGCTCGCGACCCATCCAATCACAGCCCAAAGGGGTAAGAGAATGACCATATTCAGAATAAATAGAGTTGAGGATTGGTGATAAGAAGGTGGCATGCCACGTTCTACAGCCTCATGGGCGAAGGTGAGCATATTGGCATTGACAGCCGAACTGATACCATTTTTGTGCGAAAGGGCAGGGTAAGGGTTGACTGGTGCCTCATCTATCCATCTGATTCTTTCATCCTTAGTCCCCACTATCATCGCCGTCTCCAATTCATCGGGATCACATTGGAATCCCAACACACCGGCAAGGGCTCTAACGGCCGGGTCATCTGCTGAGGATTCATTGACTTCCTCAAATATGTCAAGAGCGTCATACCACTCTCCAAGGTCAACCAAACACAACGAGCAGGCTATGCGCGCGAGGGTATTGTTTGGGTGTAGTCTAACCATGTCCAACGCCAAGTCAAGAGCCTCATCGCTACGACGCTGACCTCGCATCATTCCGACCGAGCAAAGTTGAGCGTACAACGAGAGTCGGTCCTTGTGTGCACCTCCGATCCGAGAAACTGGGTCCCAAGACTTAATCCGACGTTGTAGGTCAACTAGGTGGTCAATCGCCGAGACATTTTCCCAATCATAGAGGTCATCAGGAGAGACTTGACCGGTCCACGGGTCGAGCCATTCGCTTAGGAGTGAGAGGATTTCAGGCTCGTCATAACCCTCTGATATTTCCATGCCGCGCAGGGCTTCCTTTGCCGCATCTATACGCCTACAGGCGATATGTCCGGCGGCGATAATCATCCGCGCTTCATCATCTTCACCACCTTGTTGAGCGAGGACCTTTCGCGCTTCTTCTATCGCTCGTGGCCACAGGCCTCGCAGAGCGGCTTCAACCATTTTCGCGCGGCTTTTTTCTAATCTCACAATAGCTGCATCACCATCAATTTTCTCAATTTGGAAAGAGCGCAGAGCCGCAATATCTCTGTCCTTAGCAGCCGACTCAATGTGCTCCCTCATCCAATCGCCACCACCGGCCATGATGGCACCCTCTCGCCGCTCATCGGGTGCAAGGTCAAACTTCAAGGCCCGAAGGCGCTGCATCCGCACACTTGATAGCAACCATGTCAGTAAGAAGATGCTCTGGCCAGCAGTGATGAATTGCCAAGTGGCACTGAGCAGGGTCGTCTCGATAGAATCGGAGCCGTATGGCATGAGCGATGCGAATTCCTTGTAGGTCTGCAAGGTGAGGAGCAGCACAACATAACCAGAGAATCCGGCCAAGCCAAAGAATAGTATTCTCCCCTGCACTTTTCGCTCGGTTCTGATGTCACGAGGCTGAGCCAAGATGACCCCACCAACACCTCCAAAGGTCTGCCCACCGAGGAAAATATTTCTTGTCAATTCAAAGATGAATGCAAGACCAACAATAGCGACATTCAACATCAAGTAGGATGCGAGTACCACACTCAATGTCTTCAGTGAGATGAGGGTTTGGATAAATGGATTGGCCTCTACCAATTCAAATATTGACAATCCAATGATACCTCCAAGGTCTAGCAACCGCGCAGTTTCATCTGCGCCGGGCTGATTGTAATATACGTGAATCAGCGTGACAATTCCATTGATTGCTGTCAGCGGCATAGTAGCGAGGAAAACGAAAAGACACAGCGAGACGAAGCGTCGGGCAAAAGATGGCTTGTCAGGGTCTATTGGAGTCCTCCATCCACGCACAGTACGCCATTTTGACAGGATTAGCGTATTCCAAGAGGCCCCCATTATTCTCCCATAAGCGAAGATGGTTGGCGACATGAATACTAGTAGTGCATATCCTAGCCACTTTACCATCGTAGAATAATAATCATCCGAAGCCACCGCTTGTTCGTAGCCATAGAATATTGTCGTACCTACCGCGATAAGCATCGCGGTAGTTGTGCCGAAGTAGCCGAAAATTTGCGCAGAAAGTTTGCTGGTCACCATTTTCGTATTCATCGCCTCAATCTGCGCATACATCGTCACTATAGGTGAGAGGAATACGGGAATTCCAATCAGGAAGGCGGTAAGAATCAGCAGCGGTTCGTAGTAATGTGCTGGCCTGAATATCAGTTCAGAAACTATCAGCATCACACCACCCATGGACATCAGATAGGCCAAAACACCTATTGAAGAACCACGAAGATTGAGTAATTCCTGACTTTCTTTCTTTGACTTGGTCAACCGATGAACTTCAAACAGGTCATCGTCCACCTCAAACGCGACTTGTAAATCACTCAGTGATAGAGGAAGAACCCACTTCCACAGAATGAATGTACCCAAAGCGGCCACGAGAAATGGCATCAGCAACATTGGGTCAAAATCGGTTGTGGAATGGACGATTGTAATGTTCTCCGCAGCAACGATTGGTAGAGCTAAGAAAAGTGTCAGTAACGGTGCAATCCACCCCAGCCCGCGCCATCGCATACTTTGTGGAGATAGTCGGAGTTCTAATCGCTTTCTCTGTCACGCCACGGCAAGCCGTGGCGTGCGTCGCCCTTGCCCACGCTCTCGTACGCGCCTAGCTCGCCCACTCGAGAGGCTGCCTATTACTCACTACGGTGCCTAGTTAGGAATGCATCAATCCGGTCAAAGGCGATGCTTAACGTATCCTCATCTGCCAAATGAACCAAGCGGAAGTGACCCCCACCGAATTCTGGCGAAAATCCACTTCCATGCACGACCAAAACATGCTCCTCATGCAGAAGGCTGAGCACGAATTGCTTGTCATCATCAGCCCACTTTGGCTCGGTCAGTCGTACAAACATGTAGAATGCGCCATCACCCGCCTCCACTTCTATCCCTTCTATTGCATTGATTCTTTCAATACAGAGTTGACGCCGAGAACGTACCACTTCACGATGCCCAGCCATCCATGACCTATCACCAGTCAGTCCGGCAAGATAGCCAAGTTGTGCAGGGGTTGACGGACATAGCCTTGCCCTTAACAGCCGTTCAACCCCATCTCTTACCGCACCCATCCTACCATTCGGGTCGTAAAACGCCATGTAGCCGATTCGCCAACCGGGTGCGTAGTAGACTTTTGATACCCCATTCAGAATGATGACTGGCAGTCCAGCACCGGTTTTTTCGGCCCGTTGTTGGGAAATCGCCGCAACACTTTGGAGTTGGCCGGTGAAGTCTAATCCATCGTAGATTTCGTCGGCAAGCACGATGCAATTAGGCCAGTTCGTAGTGATATCCAATAGGCGATTCACCTCATCAGGAGTCACTACATTGCCGGTAGGATTATTAGGATTTATCAGCACTAATAGTCGTACGGAGTCATCCATTTTAGATTCAATATCATCAAAGTCAATTTGCCAGCCAGACTCCGCTTTCAATCTATACTCAACCGTGGTCGCTCCAAACAATTGTGGATAGGCCATATATGGTGGGTAATGTGGTCCAGGTGCCAGCACCTTAGTGCCCTCGGTGAGAGTTGCTGCGAAGATGATGTGCAAGGCTTCAGTCACACCCGTAGTGATGTAAACATCCTGTTCATTGCAACCCCATCCTTTGCTCCGCTCATCAAGCGCGACGGCTGCTCGTAACTCTGTTTGGCCGTAGGAATTGGAATACTCATTCCTTCCATCCTGCAAGGCCTTGCAATATGCATCCACCATGTGGCGTGGAGTAGGTAGTCCCGGGTAGGCAATCGGGTCACCGATGTTGAGCTTGATGATTTTATGACCCTGTTTCTCTAATTCCATCGCTGGCACGACAACGTCACGTATGGCATACTCAATACATGCCGCTCGTGGCGAGACTGGAATGTCCGACATAATCATACCTCGTTAAGCCCACCCATACGGCACACTTCAGCGAAGTGGTCCGGTGATACCGGTTGAACACTCAGTCTCTGACCTTTTTGCAATAGGGGCATTCCTTGCAGTTGGAGGTTATTCTTCAGGTCAGGTAACGAGACAATTTCAGCCAATTCACTGACCACTTCGATGTCAACCATCATCCAGCGTGGATTCTCCTCAGTGGATTTTTCATCGTAATAATGTGAGTTTTTGTCCCAACACGTGTGGTCCGGATATGATTCTCTGCTCACACGTGCCACACCTGCGACATGAGGAGGTTTGCAGTTTGAATGGTAAAATAGCACTAGGTCACCAACCTTCATTTCATCACGCATGATGTTTCGTGCCTGATAGTTTCGAACCCCATCCCAATGGGTTGAGCCATCCGCCTGCAACTGCTGCCAAGAGTAGGCGCCGGGTTCCGACTTCATCAGCCAATGTCTAGTCATCATGCTGTCTCCGGCAAGCCGAGGCACTAAGCACTAACGGATAGTTAAGGCACCACTTACCATGCATCTGGGGTGTCGCTAACAAGCACTGCGTCGTAGGAATCCACAGCATCTCGCTGCGCATCCATTGCCGCCTTTCCACCCGATAAACCGCTCTTACGAATCATTGCCGAAGAGCCACCCGAAATACCCCAACCTAGCTTGACGAAGGTGGCATAGATGGCGGGTAGTAGCAGTAGCGCGCTAATCGCTGCTACCCACAAGAGGATGATGATGACCGTGACGAATGGCTTTAACGCGGGAATCGGAATCAGATATGCCGTTGCTAAACCGATACTGGTGACGGAAACCGCCTCAAATAATGACATGCCTGTGCTGGCGCAGGAATCACGTATCGCTTCGAGACTTCCACCTAACTCTCGTACTCGATTGGCGATGTGAATTGAGAAATCCACCCCGACTCCGACGAGGATTGAGCCAATCATCACCGTTACCAGTGATAGTGTGACATTTTGAATATCCATCACCATCCATTGCATACCGACCGTAAATACTACTGGAACGGTTGTCAAGATGGCATATTTGGGGTCCCTGAAAACAACTCCGAGGGTGAGTACGGTGAACAACAAAGCGAAGCCTAACGATTGCCATTGCGAGCCGACAATCAGGTTGTTGACGTCAATCGTGACAGCCGCCACTCCGATGAGGTCAGATGATCGGAACTCAACGTCTGTGGCATCGTCAGCGGCCTCATTTATTTCGTCGGCAATTTCTTGGGTTTGCACCACAGGCATGAATGGCATATCGATGTAAATCAACGATCTTTGGAAGTCTTTGCTGATGAAAAGTTCCCGCGTTTCATTGGTTAAACTATCATAGAATACCGAAATTAGGAAAATCTGCGCATTTCGTCCACCGACTTCCTCAAGGTCAAGCGCTTGTAGCACACCCCAGAATGTCGCGTTCTGGTATTGCTCCCGGTCAAAAATAATCTGACAGACTTGATTGGCAGCATCGGGAATCACGGGATTGTCGCATGCAGCAACAATTTCATCACCGGATACATTGACTGAAACACCGATGGCTTGCATCAAGAATACAATACTGACGGCAGTAGTCCTGTTGACTTTATTCGCACTTGCTTCAAGTGACTTTATCCGGTCTAAATTTTCAAACGGATCTTTATCAGGAATATCAAAACGAGGGTCAGCATCTATATCTGCGTCAATCAGCAGCATTCCAACTTGTCCAGCCTCAAATTCATTTGAGTAGGTAATCATCTTCTGCACTGCGGGCTCATCTTGCGGTGCCATTTGTAGAAGGTCAACATTCTCCTCAACATTTGGCTGCGAAATAAAGCCGCTGAATGCCATGGCCAAGATGAATACTGCAAGCGCGATAACATTCCATTTAATCGGCAGTTCAACGATTGTAACGAAGACTTTTGGTGGAGGATGGCTGGGTTTGTGCAGGTCCAATAACATGGTGAGATTTGGCACCATCACCATGGTGAGGATGTAAACTACGACTATTCCCCCTGCTAAACAAATACCGACTGTAGCAATCGGGTCCATCGGCGTCATCACTAAGGAGATGAAACCGATGATGGTGGTGACGGCAGATAGGAAAACTGCACGCCCGGTTGATTGGATGGCTAAGGCCATTTTTTCCTCTGGCGTGCCTTTAGCTTCCGCATAGCGATTGGTGATGTGTAAGCCATACGAAACGCCTAAAGCGAGAATAATTGGCCCGACGATTATCACCGTCATCGTGACTTCATAATCTAAAAATCCAATTATTCCTAAAGTAACCCAAACCGAACAAAGTGTTGGCAATCCCGAAATAATCACCACCTTAATCCCTTGAATCCACCTAACTCGTCCGGTTTGGAGGACATCACAGTGGAAGATGAAAAGACTGATGGCAACTGCCGCTATTCCGACAGGGAAAATCTTCCAGAATAGTGAGAACGAGTATTCGGTTACCGCATTTGTAATCGGTACGGGGCCAGTCAAAGTCATTTGAAGACTGAGATTATCCCAATTGTTGCGCTCAGCGAGTTTGTCAATTTCGCCTTGAGTATAGGCTATCAAATCAGAGGTCGGTACGTCTGGATTCCCGTCACCATCCCGGTCGTGCTCTGCTACACCGACAATGATAACGGCGCGATTCCATCCACTAGCTGACCTATCATTGACCTTGGTGCCGTTGCTGAATTCACCGACATCACGAACCAATTTATCACGGGCATTCGGAGGCAATTCACCAATTATCTGGTCTACTCTTTCCTGTTCCTCAGGGATGCCATATCCACCAACAAATTCTCCATACTCGTCAATATACGCATTTATTGCGTCACTCAATTCCTCTGTGTCAACTGCTTCCCCTAAATTGCTGACGAATGCTTTGGCAACTCTTGGTGCGCTGGAATTGATTTCCTTAACCACCGTAGAGATGCTAAGAATGTAGATGATATTGTCCTTCTCTCCATTATCCGAATTACGCCAATTCAACGTCTGCTCAATAGCGCTCATCTGGTTGAGAATCCGCGTGTCAGTGATGTTGTAGTCATTTGATTCAACATAGATAATCATCACATTTGTCGTCCAATCCTCTTCCACCATCGCAATGTCTTCAGACACTTGGGAACCCTTGGGAAGGAAGGCCTGCAAATCACCATTGACATTCATTGAGCGTTCACCTGTCCATTGGTCGGTGATTCCGCTTTCCAATGCGAAAAACACCGTCACCAAAAGGCAAGCGATGATGGTGGCTGCTGGGAATTTTGTCAGCACGCTGAAGAAGGTCATTTCTGACAATTCCCTACGTATAAGAGTCCGAGCGGTGAGCAATGCATCAACCGCTTTACCGCTCTCAAATTCCGCAATTCTGCTCTGCACTGCGCTCCGAAAGCCTACGGGAGCGACTTCTTCGGTTGATTCCGAAGAATCGTCCTCTTGTTCTGACAGACTCACTCCTCCACTTATCTGCGCCCCACTTCCTGCCTTTAATCTCTCATCCCGGCGATTCGTCATTATGCTGATTCATCCATAAACGGCCTTCGGCCGAGGCGAAGCACTCATCAAGGGGGAAGAAGGGCGCAAGGTCGGAGGACCCTCGCTGTTGACGTGTGAAGGGGCCTTGGTGTGATTCTGGATGTCCAAACCGCGTATTGAGGAAAAACGCTGGTCTATTGACCTTGAGAAGCGAATTCAAGAGCAACACTATTCCGATTCTGACACTTACAATTCCCGCTATGGTTTCAACAAGGATTCAGATAGGGAACTATTCGTCATAGATACCCCTCCACCATATCCTTCCGGGACTTGGCATATTGGAGCGGTCGCGCAGTATTCCATGATTGACGTCATCGCGCGCAGCCAACGTCTGATGGGCAAGGAGGTTTACTTCCCGTGGGGAGTTGACCGTAATGGGATTAACATCGAGTTTACCGTTGAGAGAAATACCGGTCGGAAGATGAAGACCTATGACCGTGCGGAATTCATTGAATTGTGCAGGGAAACCATTGAAGAATACACTCAAGCGATGCGCCAGACAGCCAGCCGGGTCGGGCTCTCATGCGATTTTGCAAAGGAATATCTCACCGATTCACCGGATTATCGCGCGGTTACACAAGCGATTTTCGTGGACTTATTCAAGCGCGGCATAATCGTTGAGGACCTCCGACCAAATATCTACGACCCTGTTGAAGGCACTACCATCGCAGATGCTGAGGTATTGCGCCTGCATAGGATGACCAAACTCATTGATGTGCGCTGGACAACCGAGAGCGGCGAGGAAGTCATCATCTCAACAACTCGTCCCGAATTGATTTGCGCCTGTGGAGTTGTGGTTGTCCACCCAGATGATTCCCGATACTCTCACCTTGTCGGCAAGCAGATTTCTCTGCCGGTTCCTGTCGGTAATCGTGATAATTCCGTGGAGATTCGCGCCCACCCCTCCGTCAAATCAGAATTTGGTTCTGGTGTGCTGATGGTTTGTTCGTTCGGCGACGCCAATGACGTCGCGGTATTCCGTGAAATGGGACTAACACCATTTCAGGCAATTGACCTTGAAGGGTGCATGACCGAGGTATCCGGACCATTGTCAGGAATGCCAGTCGCGGAGGCACGCGAGGTCATCTTTGACCTGCTTGAGTCGGAGGGGAAGATTGCTGCAATTGAAGACCGCGAGCAGGAGGTGCCGGTTAGTGAGCGCGGAAAAAACCCAGTTGAAATCATCCTCCTAAAAGAGTGGTATGTCCGACAAACTCACATTCAAGAGCGAATGAAAGAATTGGCCGATGAAATCAACTTCATTCCTAGCCGTAACAAGCAGTTTTTGCTAGATTGGATGGATAACATCAGTATTGATTGGCCGATTAGCCGCCGTCGTTGGTATCATACCGAGATTCCAATCTGGTATTCACAAGATAATAAATCGGTCATCGTCCCTCCAGCCAAAACCTATGTCAGACCGTGGTGTGAATCACCACCTACCGGCTCCCGTGTCCTTGACCGCGAGAGCAGAGAGGACCTCGGTGCATGGGATGATTTGCGAGATTCTCTTGGGGAAATCACCGGTGAGGAGAAGGTATTTGACACTTGGATGGATAGTAGCAATTCCAATCTTTTTGTATCTGGATATCTGTATGATGAAGCAACATTTGAGCGGGCATTTCCCACCGGAATCCGGCCGCAAGGCAAGGAAATCGTCCGCACATGGCTGTACTACACCCTACTGAAGTCGGCTCTATTACTGGACAAACCCGGCTTTGCCAACGTTTGGATTGACGGGTTGGGAATGGACCCGTGGGGTCGTAAGATGAGTAAGTCGCTAGGTAATGGCATTGACGCAGACAGCGTTCTTGAATGCGGAGCCGGAGGGCGAACTGGCTCTTGGAAGGTGAAGGGACCGGCCAAGACAGTTCAATTGCGCGCCAATAAAATTGGTTCCGAATGCTTCCGGTTGTGGAAGGCCTGTGATGCGCAGGTCGGAGATGATTTCCATATCAACCCGGAGGAGATTGAGTCAAAATATTTCGGTGTGTTGACCAAGTTGTTCAACGTCGCACGTTTTGCCAGCCAATTTGACACTCCTGAAGACCTTGACACACCCCCCGATAATCTTGAGGCTGGAGATAGATGGATTCTCGCTGAGTTTTCACAAGTGCTTGCAACAGTTGAAGGGGCTTGGAATGAGATAGACATCTTTACTGCTGCGCGCGCCATTAAGAATTTTGGTACCGATATTCTTCCATCGCATTGGTTGGAGATGGCAAAGGGGAGGATGTATGCAGACGATGATAACGCCGCTTGGACAATCCATCGGATCGTTCGCGACCTGTTGACTATTTTCAGTCCAATTTGTCCATTTTTCACTCATCATCTTAGTGAGACCTTGTATGGTGTATCCGCAGTTGACATTCGCTCATATCCAGTAGCACCGATTGATGAGATTGCTGCGAATACACTAGAGGGAGACCGAATTCGCGGTTTGAGTCAGGAACTTTGTGACTTCAATAGCAATACTTGGAAGGTGAAAAAAGATGCAGGTATTTCGCTCAATTCACCGATTAAAGGCGTAACAATTCCAGCCTCACTCGCCGAGTTTACAGATGCGTTGACCTCGATGCATAATCTCGAGTAATCATTTACCAAATATAGGGAATCAGGGCCTTTCGGTCGTCCGGGTAATCCTCAAATTCTTCATGATACCACTGATGATTTGCCCGGGCTCTTGGCAGCAAATTTGCTATAGCCCAAACAGCAAAAGACAGCCCTGCTAACGACCAAGTCATGATTGCCCATCCAATCCACTCAAGGATTTCCCCTAGATAATTAGGACAGGAAACCAGGCGGAAAAGACCGCCATTTGGAATTTTGTATTCCTTACTATCACTTCCATTTTTCCGCAACGAGAACAGCACCTCGTCGGATTGGATGTTGATTATCATACCTCCAACAAATAGCGTCGCACCAATGATGAATTGTGGGGTCCAAAACCATGAATTGGTGTATTGCGAGAGTCCGAGGTCAAATATCCATTCTGCATTTATCCACACATTGATGCAATTGAAACCAATTCCCATGAATATCAGAGAGAGTGGCATTTTCCTTCCTCTGATTTTTGCTCGTGGAGGCCAAACCCAGGCCCGATGAATATAGTGAGCCATCCACATCAGGTAGAATACGATTGCAGGACCATTGGCTACATCCCAAGCGGTTGCTGCAATTGCAAAGAAGATGGTCATCATGATGATTGACGGAGATTCCATCAGGACCCATCCCAGTTTTGCAGAAATTCTTCTCCCCCAACCGGGCCTTTCGTGTCTACCGTAGGGTGCGTTTATGAACAATAGAGTGAGGAAAGAAGCAGCAGCTATACCTAGCCAAAGGTACAGAGTGAGATGGTACTGCTCAAGATTAACTAGCATATTTTCACCTCACCGACCCATGTTCCTTCATCCAACTCATTGTATCTGCAATCGTATCTTCAAGTGGCCTTGCCTTATGATTGAGTTCGCTTGCAGCAAGGCTCCCGGGTATGTCACGGCATTGTACGGCGAGCGCATGTAGGCTTCCACGGCTGAAACTAGGTCTTTTTCCTGATAATTTTGCTTTTATCGCGGCGAAAGGAAGTGCGCCATAAGCGGTAAAGAACGGTACGGTGAACTTACCGGCTCGCGCCCCTCCACAACTTTCTACGGCAGAGGCGAGTTCGCGCATGGAACCCCAAGAACCCGGCAGAAGGTAGTGTTGGCCATCCCGACCGTTTTCAACAGCAGAAATCGCGCTGGCACAAACATCTCTGACATCTACCCAATTGAAACCTGTATTGAGTAAGACTGGCATTTTACCATTCCACATGTCCATCAAAACTTGCCCCATACGGCTCGGCTTCCAATCATTGGGACCGATTACACCAGTTGGATGTAGCATTGTGACCGAAAGCCCTGCTTTGGACGCTGAAAGCACTACTTTCTGCGCTGCGGCCTTAGTCCGGTCGTAAGGTGCTGCCCTCGGATTGTTCTGTAACGGCCGAGATTCGGTCAGCGGTTGTTTGGTAGGCCGCTGTTTGAACGCATGAACGCTTGAAAAGTGGATGAATCGGTCAACTTCAGCATCTAAAGCCGCTTGACACATTGCGTAGGTTCCACCAACATTTATTCGCTCCATCAGTGGAATTTCCTTGCGCTCTACTCCGACAAAAGCGGCAGCGTGGAATACCACATCTATATCCTTCATCGCTGGAATTAGTGATGTTGAGTCAGTCAAATCACCTTCAATGAATTCAACTTTCAGATCTTTGAGTGCTCGTACATCTTTTCGAACCAGACAACGCACATTATATCCATCGTCTAGCAATTGCCGGACCAAATTTGCGCCAACATGGCCGGAGCCACCGCTGACAAGTGCTGTCATCTACCCATCTCCTCAATTAGGATTCACAACCGAAGCGGGGCTTCCACCTTCAAGGAATGCAATGACGCTATCTGCGATCAGTAGACCAACTCGTGTTTGAGCCTCCAAAGTAGCGGCACCGATATGTGGGGTGCCGTGAAAATTCTCCTCAGAAAACAAAGGCGAGTCACGGATTGGCTCATCCTCAAACACATCGAGAGCTGCAGAGGATAATTGCCCGGATTGCAAGGCGGCGAGAACAGAATCCTCACAGACGATTCCACCGCGAGCGCAAGAGACCAGATAATTACCGCAGGCGACACCATCAGCACCGACCCCGGTCATCAAGTTAAGTCTAGATTCATTGACTAAATGGTGGGTCTCATCGCTTAGGTTGCAATGCACAGCAATATGGGTGCAGATTTGAAAAATCTCATCAACATCGGCATGCAAAGTGCATCCAGCCCGCTCAGCAATTTCCGGAGGCAAATACGGATCAAATGCATGTAATTCCATTCCAAAGGCTTGTGCCACTTTTCCGACACCTTGCGCGATACGACCGAATCCGATCATTCCGAGACGCTTACCAGCAAGTTCGGTACCGGTCAGTTCCTTCTTACTCCAATTGCCAGCGCGCAGGTCCCTATCGCCTCTGCAAATATTACGAGCGCTGGCAAGTAAATGCCCGATAGTGAGTTCAATCGCACTTCCAGTACTAGCTCCCGGTGTATTGCACACCACGATTCCAGCAGCACTCGCTGCTTCAAGGTCAATATTGTCAATCCCAACCCCTGCCCTGCCAATTAGTTTCAGACTGGTGCTAGCAGCGATTGCCTCACCGGTCATTTTGGTCGCGCTTCTGACAATTACAGCATCAAAATCAGCCAATACCCCTTCGGCTAGACTTTGAGCAGAATAGTGTGCAGCCACCACTTGATGGCCAGACTGCTCAAGTCTAGTAATCGCCGTCGCCGCCATTCCATCGGTAACCGCGATACGAGCCATACACACGGCCTAAGCCTGCGCACCTTCAACATACGCATGTTGATATGCCCAAGCGAAGTCCACGAACACATGTCAGAGGAAGACATTCCAACCATAGATGCAAGCGCACATTGCGACGGCCCTTGTGGAGTATACGACCCCGCGAGTGCCCGTATTGCCGGCGAAGCCGTGCAATCAATGACCACCAAGATGCTAGATTTGCAATGCCCAGACATAGGCGATTCTGCCTCGATGGCTGCCTATCTGAATACGATGTCCCGCTATGCGGCGATAAAGGAAGAAGAAGCCCAGAAGTGCAAGAAGGAACTACTGGTACTTTGGACGGACTTCTTCAAACCGGAACACCTTGATTCAATCCCTAATCTCCACGACATCTTTTGGCAGGCGGCCAAATTATGCAGCGCGTGCAAGGTTGAGGTCAGCGCAACCCACGCACAGGAATTGATGGATGCGATTGAGGCGATTCACGGAATCTTCTGGGGCGCGAAGGGTCGGGAAGTTGCTTGGGTTCGTGCGAGTTGAGTCCGTGACCAAAGTCCGGGTTGTCATCCATGGCAACAGTATGTGGCCGACCTTTGTGGATGGCGACGTATTGATTGGGGAGCAGTACGATTCTGGCCCGCTTAAGTTGAGAGACGTAGTTGTAGTGAAACATCCTCTCAATCCGAGGGTTACGGTAGTCAAGCGTTTGGCAGAATTCCTACCAGACGGTCGTCTATTTTTAGAAGGTGACAATCCAGACCCAACAGCAAGTGAAGACAGCCATAGTTTCGGACCCGTCAATTCCGATGCAATAATCGCGACAATCTCTCACAAATGTTGTTGAGTTGACAACATTCAGCGGAAAGACTTGCCACAACTGCATGCTTTCGCGGCATTCGGGTTGACTATCTTGAAGCCACCACCCATCAGGCTATTCTCATAATCCAAAGTAATACCAGAAAGTTGCAAACTATCTTGGTCGTGAATTGCTACCGTAATGCCATCACAGGTGATGAATTGCCAACCATCCTCGGTTGGCCTTGACTGAATTTGCATATCGTACATGAAGCCAGAACAGCCGCCGCCGAGCACACTCACGACCAAAACGTCGTCGCCTTCAGCAGCAGACATAGCGCCAGTCATCGCTGTCATCGCACTCTCGGTGACGTCAATGGTAACCGGGACAATTTCAGCCTGCTCGTCCATCGGCAGGGCGAAGGTAGCACCGCAATCTTCGGCTTCCATGATATCGTCTCGTTATGGGTATGATTTCAACCCTTGCTAACTTCAACACTTACGGCAACCGACTTTGAGGTCGGAGTATTGGACCCCTCAGCTACGCTATCCAACGGAATCAGCACATTGGCTTCTGGAAAGTAGGTGCAGAGGTTTCCCTGCGGGATATCGTAAGGAATTACCTTCCAACTCTTAGCGGTGATATCCCGATTTTTCCAGTGACTGGTAAGGTCTACCGCTTCGCCTTTTTCCACTCCTAAGCTATCCATGTCGTTTGGGTTCATCAGGACAATTCTTCGTGCACCATATATACCCCGATAACGGTCATCCATCCCGTAAATTGTAGTGTTATATTGGTCGTGGCTGCGTACCGTCATCATTGTGAACCGACTACCGGTTGCAACGGGTTCGGGGAGTTCATGCACGGTGAACTGAGCCTTGCCAGAGGGAGTATCCCACAGGGGTCCATCCCGGGGGCCATTTGGTAGGTAGAATCCACCTTTGATACGAACCCGCTCATTATAGTCCTCAAAACCGGGAATAACTTGTTCAATTAAGTTGCGAATCCGATCATAATCCTCAACCAAACCACTCCAGTCTATTGGCCCATGCGGAAATGACTCGCAGCCGATTCCACAGACGATGGCGGACTCCGAGCGGAGGTGCTTACTTGTGGGTTGAAGCGAGCCTTTACTCAAGTGAACCACACTCATGCTATTCTCTACGGAAACAATTTGTTCACCGGTTTTCTGCGTATCGGTCTCGCTACGACCGAGGCAAGGAAGGATGAGTGCTTGCTTACCTGTAACCAGATGACTCCGATTAAGTTTGGTTGAAATCTGCACGGTGAGGTCAACATTACAAATCCCCTTGGCAACTTCTTCTGTATCCGACATCGCGGATACCAGATTACCACCCATTGACAAGTAGAGACGGACTTTGTCCTCAAGCATCGCCTTGACGAAATTGACCGAGTCGTATCCTCCTTTTACCGGGGCTGAGATTCCGGTGGCTGCATTAAGGCTCTCAATAAATTCTTGGCTTGGACAGTGGTCAATTCCAACTGTTCGGTCACCTTGCACGTTTGAGTGGCCGCGCACCGGACAGGCCCCAGCACCGGCGCGGCCAAAATGACCACCCATCAGCAATATGTTGGCAATTTCTTGAATGGTGGAAACTGAGTTCCGATGCTGAGTAATTCCCATCGCCCAACAAATAATCATCCGTTTTGACTTGGCAACAGCACGACCTAATTCCTCTATTCGGGTGCGGGAGATGCCGCTTTGTTCAACAATCTCGTCCCAATCTGATTGTTCGGTCGATTGTTTGAATGCTTCAAAACCCTCGGTGTGTTGGTCAATAAATTGCCAATTAGCAGTTCCTTCCTCTAGGAAAACTCTGGCTACCCCCTTCAGCAATGCAGAGTCGCCGTTGACCTTGACCGGATAGTGTTCATCAGCAATCGGTGTCCCCTTACCCAGCAGCCTGATGACTTCCTGCGGGTGCTTGAACCGACGCATCCCTGTTTCCTGTAGCGGGTTGATGCTGACTACTGAACCGCCATTCCTTTTGCACTTGGCAAGGGCGGTTAACATCCGAGGATGATTGGTGCCAGGATTTTGTCCTATTACAAGAATTAAATCAGCCTTTTCAAAGCATGAAAGCCTAACCGTTCCCTTGCCAATTCCAATGACCCGGCTCAACCCATATCCGGATGATTCGTGACACATATTGGAACAGTCTGGTAGATTGTTGGTGCCGATTTGCCGGGCCAACGTCCCCCACAGAAAAGCGGCCTCATTGGAGGTGCGTCCACTGGTATATAGCACGGCCTCATGGGGGGATTTCAGGCTTTTTATTTTATCAGCAATCATCAAACTTGCAGCATTCCATGTTATTGGTTCATAGTGAGAAGAGCCCGCCTTGAGCAGCATTGGTTCGGTTAGTCTGCCTTGCTTATCCAACCACATGTCAGATTGTTCACTCAGTTGCTCAACCGACCATTTTTTGAAGAAGTCAGTAGTTACTTGCTTCTTGGTTGCTTCGGTTGCAAATGCCTTTGCTCCGTTCTCGCAGAATTCAAAACCAGAGCGCTTGTCATCGGGATCAGGCCAAGCACATCCTTGGCAGTCAAACCCGTCGTACCGATTCACACTCCTCATCGTCTTGAGGGTGCGCGACAGGCCAGCCTCTGCCAAGCCGATTGAGAAAGATTTGACGATACCGGTGAAGCCAGCAGCAGCCTGCTTCGGTTTGCCAACTCGAAGTTTTTCATCCTCAATAGGTGGCTGTGCCCTCACATCTCTACCCATCTTCTTCACCACTGTGAGGGTCCTGTTCTAATCGTTACCACCAAATCAACCCCGGATCCGATGTGCGCCACTGTATACATTGAATCGGCCATCGCGGAGGAATCCAATCAAAGTCAGTCCGTGTTGGCGCGCCAAGTCAACTGCAAGGGTAGTCGGGGCGCCGATGGCAGCGATTATCGGGCAGCCGGCCATTACGGCTTTTTGCACCATCTCAAAGGATACCCTCCCCGATAGCATCAAACCCTCATCGGATAGAGGCAACTCGCCGGTTAACATCGCATCTCCCACCACTTTGTCCATCGCGTTATGTCGGCCCACATCCTCAGCGATGTCAATAATTTCACCACTCACGCCGAACCGGGCAACTGCGTGCATTCCTCCAGTAGACTCAAAGTCTTCCTGAGCCAGTTTGAGAGATCCACCCAACCCCTCGACAATTTCTGGTGAAAGGAAAGGACGCGAGCCGTTGATATCGGGGGGTTCAGCTGCAAGAACTGCATCTAATGACGTGCGCCCACAGACTCCACAGGACGAGGTGCGGTTGAAGGAGCGGCTATGCTGTTCAGGCTGCCAAGAGACTCCTTTTGACAAGGTGACCTCAACCCGACCATCTTCGGGAGCAGAAACGGTAATGTCGCCCTTATCTCGAATCACTCCCTCAGATAGCAGTAATCCGTGAACTAATGCCGCATCGTTGCCGGGCGTACGCATGGTTACTGCGAAAACCTGCCCATCAATGCTAATCTCGACAGGCTCCTCAACGGCCACTGCTTCACTCACCGGCACTCGGCGCGCAGCCGTGAATCGCTGTGCTGCTAGGTCAGCGACACGTTCGGTCATCGCTACTGCCTACACGCCGAACTTCATTGCTATGTCGGCCAAAACGTCACTAAATACCATCTAGAAGGTTAGAGAGGGCTTCAAGAAGGACCGTTGGTTCCCAATTTATGATGGAGTCATCACCGATGGACCTCGCGAGCCGGCTTGTTGACAGCGGGCTTGACGCAAAAGAGGCTAAGGTCGTCACTGCACTTTCAACCCGCGAACCAATGAAAGCGAGTGAGATTGGGACCTTGGTTAATATCTCACGAATGGATGCGTATAACACCATCAAAAGGCTGCAAGAAAAGGGATTAGTGCAGGCGACAGTAGACAAACCGATGCGCTTCGTTGGTAAACCGATGGGTGAGGTTTTTGAGTTACTAATCAGTCAGCAGGCGCAGGAACTTCGTCGTTTAGAGGACCACCTCCATGAGTTAGAATCGGGCCCCGATGCCTCATTCTTAGACGCGCAACCTACCTCCACCCCGGCTGAGGCTACATTTACTGTGGTCAAGGATCGGAATAACGTTCACGCCACAATCCAACGCCTTTGTGTGGACGCGGAACGCGAAATTTGGCTACTGCTTGGTAAGTGGGGGATTCTGAACTTTGTCCGTGGCGGTGTTATTGATTCAGTCAACGAAGCAGCACAACGAGGAGTGAAAGTGAAGGTTTTAGGGAATGTGGATGCTAAGACTCTAAAATTCTATGAAGAGTTGGTTGAAGGGATTGAGATTCGCCATACCAACCACCTATCTATGCAGGGTGTAATCGTGGACGAGGATGTTGCTGTTCAAGCCATTTCGGTTGATTCCAACCCGGTCGGTCGCGGCAGAGATGATAGCGCGCTGGTAATTGAGGCCGAGGAGTTCATCTCCGCTCAGAAGGAATTAGTCGCCAGTAATTGGGCGACAGCCACCGATTTACATGCGATTGCGAAACGAATTAAGGACGGAGAAATTGTCGAGCCTTTGCATGTTACTTTGGGTAGTGGCTCGTTTTACCAACGCCTCAAGAGATATCTTGCGGAACCAATCCAAGACCAACATCCATCAAGCGTTGGATGGACCAACGCCATCCTGAGAGTAGGTGATGAAACCATACCTGATGTTCACGCGTCACCGACATTTGAGGAGTTGGGTATTGACACAAGTGAATTGATGCGCGCTATTGGGCGGCGAATCGGCGAGGAAATCGCATTAGAAGTCGCAAGCGATGACGATAGCAATTTTTGGCCAGACCTTGCCGAACGCTGGCAGCAACTCGGTATGGGTAAACTCACGGTTGAAGGAGACCCGCCAACCATGGTCCGAGTTGATGATGCAGGTTCATGTGGAGGTGCACCGAAACTCGGAGGCCCATTCTGCCATCTTGACGAAGGAATCCTGGAGGGAATTATCACGGCGCGTCTAGGAGTTGAGGTAACTGCGGTCGAGCGGGAATGTACCTCTATGGGTAAAGACCACTGTCACTTTGACATTACTCTACAGAAGTCGGAGTAATCAGGTGCGGGCCACCTGTCTTTTCTGCTCTTTCATCAGGTGCCTACAACGGCGAATCTGCTCGTTTGTTCGATTTTTGTTATCGCCATCAAGCGGTTCACCTACATCAGCACCAATTGACTGTTCAAAGCAATGGATTGCGTTGTCGTATGATTCTAACTCCGCGTACGATGTACCCATATTGTAGAGAGCAGCCCCCGTTGTCAATGCTCGATCAATACTGAATGCCTTGTAATAGCACTCGATTGCCTTCTTGAATTCATCTAGATAATAGAAGCAATTACCCCTTCCGTTCAGGGTTTTAATCGCCATAGCCTTGTCATCCTTGAAGGTGGGTAATGCTCTGTCAAAGCAGGAAAGAGCTTCTCGATACTTTTCCTTTGACAGTAGTTCAAGCCCCTTATTGTACCACTCAATGTCTTGATTTGCTACCGAAGAAGAATCACCTAAAACCTGATGCTCATCCATCGCGCTTTGCTGTGAGTGGAGGGAGTCAGCAGCATCCTTAACCACTGGGTCAGATGTGTGAATTGCGATTTCTGGCCCAGAATCATCCATAGTGTCTAACACCGATTCGTGTGCGACGATTTCTTCCGTACTGATTGCATCAGAATCATCTTCATCTGCGCTAGGCTCATCCTCAGTCTCATCTGTAGTATCCCAGACATCATCGGTCCACGATTCTTCATCTTCGCCATCTTCCTCAGGTACCTCAATTTCTTGCTCAGCAGAAACTTGCTCCTGTTCGGCCACCGGCGCATCAAATGCCGCATTCGCGCCGGCTATGGCCACACTGTCTGGAGTAGGCTCTCCGAGCAAAGCCGCTGCTTTATTTCGGCATTTTTTTGCAGTTGCAGCATCACCGGCCGCATCTAATGCCTTGGCAAGACCGCTCCATAAGTCGGGGCTATTCTTGTCAGCCTCAAGTAGCGAGCGATATAGAGTGACGGATTCCACATGATTGCCAACTAAAGTAAGCGCGCGAGCTCGCAGAATGTGACGGTCCGCCGGAATGTGTGTCAAAGCCTCGCCAGCCATCTCCGGGCCTGCGGGTAAGGTAGTGGGGATAGATTTCACAAGTTCCAGCACTTTCCCTTCGCCTTCGGCGAGGTCAATGAGTAAAGAAGCAAATTCGATTCCAGAAGCGTGGCTCGGATTAATGATGAGCAGACTGCGGAAAGCGTTTATTGCCGCTTCAATACGCCCCGTCTCAACAGCTACCAATGCGAGACCATTCAAAGCCTTGGCATAATCACCTTTCAATTCTGAGGCGGTGGAGAAGCAGGTGAATGCACCCTCCACATCTCCGTCTTTTCGGTGCAAAGCACCCAAATTAAACCAAGCAGCAGCATCAGAGTTATCCAATTCCAAAGCATAAGAAAATGCTTCCTTAGCATTGTCATTCAAACCTAATCTCGCCATCGCTCCGGCGGCGATACGCCAACATCGGGGGTGGTTAGCAGCAGCCACCGGAAGTTCTGGACGGAGCAAATCCAAAGCCGAGGCAGCATCTCCCTCGCGAATCAGCTGTGCTGCTTGTTCTGCCAACGCATCAAGACCAGAATCTGCTGGCGCTTCGCCAACAACCTCAGATACAGACTGAGCAGAATCCGCGACTTTCTCTGTCGCTTGACTCGTCTCAAGAGTTCTGACAAAACCACTTGGCTCAGGCCAATTTGTCTCGGCGTCCTCGCCGTCTGCCAACTGCTCAGAATCTCCAGAGTCTCCGTCATCGGCTGTCTCATCCTCACTCTCATGGATCTGATAGACCGGAATGGCTGCCCCTGCCCTCTCCACCATCTCAACCAATGCCGGATGTCCGGGGAAAGAAAGCAGTGCGGTCTGAGCATATGGGACTGCCTCATCGCTGCGACCCAACTTGTCGAGAAGCACCGACATATTAGCGGCACTTGGGCCGTGTTCGCCATTGTTATCCAATGCAATTTGGAATGCCTTAATCGCTTCTGGAACATCACCCATAGACTCGTTCACCACACCTCGGTTGAACCACGCCATATGGTCTGACGGGTCCAAAGCAATTGCCTGATTGAACAGGTCCAAAGCAGGTTTGTAATCGCCTGCAAGACCCAATGCCTCGCCTCTTTGAATCAATTCAGATGCGTCAAGTCCCTCACTAGATGGCTGGTCAGGGGCAGTCTGTGTAGCCGCCTCGCCCTCACCATCATCTGAATCCTTAGAATCCGGTGGCGTGTATATCGGTACAACTACCCCATCTATTGTCGCCGAATCAACTTCAAGTGCACCCTCAGAATAATCCTCGGTTTGCTCCTCAATCGCCTCATCGGACGGGTTTTTTGGTGCGATACCGAATAGCGGTCCGGAACAGGATGGACAGGTAGCCTCGCCCCCTTCCAACTCTGTATCACAATGAGGACAGTTTGCATGACCGTGCTCAGGCATCACAACACCAACCATTGCACACTCATGTTTTACGGATAAGTGTTGGCGACCATTGGTCGCTTATTTTGACAGCAAAACTGCTGTATTATTGTTTCAATTACTCAACGCAAACCCATTGAACCAGCACCCATTCGCAATGCCATGACAGACGAGATTATCATCATGGGAATCTGCGGGACATACTCACATGATTCTGCCAATGGCCACCTACTCAAGATGGCTCTTGACGCCTGCTCTGACCTCGGTGTAAAAACGGTAACGTGGGACCAAGAGGAGAATCCACTGCCACAGGTCGGTGCCCCGGACTCATGGGAAGATGAGAATGTCAAATCGTTTCAGAAATTGGCCAAGTCTGCCGATGCATATATTCTGAGCAGTCCTGAATATCATGGAACCATGTCGGGAGTTATGAAAAATCAACTGGATTGGGTATACTTTGAGCATGTCGCCAGCAAGGTTTGGGGAGTCATGAGTACGCTTGGTGGTCAAACAAATTCAAACACGCTCAACCACATGCGCCTTTCCGCACGATGGCTGCACGGTCATGTCATCCCGCAACAGTTGGCGGTTGGCAATATCAAGGAAGCCTTCAATGAGGACGGAACATTTGTTGATGAGAAACTCACCGAGAGGCTTACTGAATTCGCCGCAGCATTAGTTGACACTACTAGACGCCTCAAGGATTGAGGTGAGGTGATGAGGATTTTTCACAACCCACGTTGCAGTAAAAGTAGACAGTGTTTCGAATTGCTTAACGCAAGTGGTGTGGAATATCAGGTGGTACGATACCTTGAGAATCCACTATCTGAGCCTGAACTTATTGCAGTTCTTTCCCGCCTAGATGAGCCTTCAATTGCCGCAATAAGGACTGGGGATAAAGAATGGCACAACCTAGTGGTGAAGCCGAATACTGATGACCAAGCAGCGGTTGCAGCATTGCTTGCAAAATATCCACGGTTACTACAGCGACCGATTGTTGACAATGGCTCAGTGGCCCGAATATGCCGACCCCCTGAGTTGGTTCTGGAGATTATTTGAGCCTAATTTCGTGATTTGACCACGTTTTCCAAATGGTCCAAAGAACGCCTTGCCTGCTCTACCACCCGCACATCACCGTCGTCCAACGCTTTCACTAAGGGTGCAACAACTCTTGCGTCTGCGAACCGGGCTAATACCGTAGCAATTGCAAGCCGGACCTCTGCATCCTCATCCTCAAGTTTAGCGAGTAGAGACATCATCGAATCCTTGCCATCAAATCTGCCTAAGCCCTGCGCAGCTGTTACTCGGACTCTTGCGGAGTTATCGCTCAAAGCACGGATAAGGGCCTTTTTTGCCCTATTACCCTTCATCTCACCATATGATTTAACGCATTTCACCCTCGTTTGCTCGGATGCACCATCCGCCACATCTTCAAGATAGGGAATTGCAATTGGGTCGGCGATTCTACCAAGCGCAGAAATCGCGCCGTTTTGAATCGCCTCACTATCGTTTTCTAGGGCAGCGAATAGCGGTGCGAAGTGTTTGATTCGGACCAATGCAGCGATGCTGGTGGTGTGTAGTATCTCATCATCCAATTTATTGATCAAAATAGGACAAGCCCGCGAGTCTCCGATAACTGCAATCGCCTCTAATATTCGCATTTTCTCAGACGAATCTAACTCCTCAGATTCGAGCATCGCAAGCAGTCTTGGAGTTGCACGCCGACCTAATCGATAAGCCATTTCTGGGTCCTTTACTCCTGCACCCACACCCTCCTCAATGGTCTTTCTAATCGCCAACATGCGAAGTATTCCTTGAATGAGGATGAAGTCAATCGTCAGCAGAATCAGCATCACGACATGCCTGCCAGCAAGCGATTGGTATCTGACATCACTAATCTGCACGCCATAAACCTCAGACCAATCTAAAAGAGAGCGGAATAACAAGTCCAATCCAAATAATACCCAATCTGCAAAACCCGCCCCTTCCGGTGCTTCATAAAGTTGGTAGATTTCATGTCCCATCTTGAGTATCATCGGCACAAGAAATAGCAGCATAGAGGAAGAAATCAGTGCGCTAGTCCGCAGGTCGGGAAGGGTATCCGCATCAACATCTGACAGTTTTCTGGCAATCCTGACACGATGATTTTCATTGTCTACCCAAGCCCTGCTGACTGCGATAACTCCAACAAATCCAAGCCAAAGCATCAACCATGAGAGCAAACCGGGAATCAGGAATGCCAATGCGAAAATCACTCCGAACATTCCAAGCAACGCTACCATCTGGGGGAATAGTTGAACAAATCCAGTACCAAATAATCTGGAAAGGGTGACTAGACCCCTATCTACCGCACCGAGAACGGCCCGAATCTGCCCGAAGTTCATGCTCGTCGGAAATGAGCGCGAGCAAGCAGGCGATAAGGGCGACTGCGCACGAAGACCCTTCAACCGTAATTTCGAGGTCCGTGCCACCCCGTCATCGCTATCACCAATGGTCGCTTGGATGCACCGTGCTTCCTCCTGCTTGGTACCTTCTTTTGGCCTTCTGCGCCATTATGGGTGTAGTGACGTGGTATCTACGCAATCTCACCGGAGATGAGAATTGGATTAAGGTCAGTGCCGGCCTCGGAATTTGTGGAATGATTGCCTTGGTAGCATGGACCTTTACATTGGATATTTGAGGTGAATTATGTCATTACAGGGAATCTATCCAGTCCGGATGCCGGTATGGTGGGCTAGGCGTGGGGCCGCAGGCCCTCATCCAGAGTTACCTGGCATCACGGGCCGCTACGTAGTGATACGACATATCAAGCGATTTAGACGGCTGGAAGGAATGCTTGCACGAATCATGCGCGCACCGAATGAACTTCGCCGCCCATTGGACGACCTGAACAGTCTATTATGGGAGTTATGTGATGGATATAGGGACTTTGAGGCAATTTGTGAATTGATGGACAGTTCCTTTCACGAAAGGATTGCGCCGGTAGAGGAAAGGACTGATACTGCCATCTCAGATTTGTCCATTCTCGGTTTCATCGGCCTATCAAAGAAACCCTTTGACGCAGAGTGGTTGACTGGGCCAGGGATAGACCCGACCGGGGAGTTGAATGAGCCGGATGAAAAATTGAACCTCGACTGGTCGGCGGTAGATGGCGACATCTCCGAGTAGGTCAAAAATCGTGTTCACAGCGTGGGCAGGCAGTCATGTCCTCTATTGCATGTGAGGCGGCAAAGCCACCACATGACGAACATTGCCACCATGCGACCTCCGCCGTCAGTTCTACACCAGTCACCATACATTGGAAGGAGGGAAGCAGAGGGCCGCCGTTGGTAGGCGCAACATGCTGCTCATACCCAACAGTCTGGTCTCCTGCCTGGGCCTCAGGTTCTGCACTAGCCTGTACTGAGGAATCTGCCCCCTGTTCTGCTTCCGGCTCGCCGAGCGCTCCGAAGGCATTTTCGAGTCCAGATTGAGGCTGAACCTGCTCGGCTGGTTGAGCGTCAGTCGTCGGGAGAGCAGCGGAATACGCTGGGTCCGCTACCCATTGATTGGAACTTGCATCCCAAATCCAGCCCGGGTTAGCCGACTGAGTCGTTTGTTGGTGAGCCGGTGCAGCAACGGCAGGCGCAGCAACGACCGGAGCCGTAGCAGCAATCTGTGGTGGTCTTGCTACCGATACCGCTGCAGACATCGCTGGAGCAGTCACAGCGGGAGTATATCCTTCACCTTCCTCCTCTTCCTCTAATTCCTCTAGTTCGGTCAAGTGCTTACGCCTGCGCAGGATTAACACTGACATCACCAAGAAGAAGGCAATGAATAACACCGCTGCGGAAATTGCAATCGCCTGCACACCGAGCACCGAACTCCACGAAAACCCGCCCGTTTCTTCTAATATTGGAGTTTTCATATGAATCGGCCCACTATTCCACACTTCTTCACCGTCATCATCTACAATCGTGAGATAAACGGTACGAGCCTGATCATCACTCGCAATAGTGAAATCACAGGTGAAAGTCTGGGTTTGCTCAATTCCATTCATCGCGATGGGAAGCAGCAGTCTATACTCGCCAGATTGGGTTCGCGGACGGCAAGTAATCTCAACACTATCGGGTGAGGTTATCTGCAGCTCTACTGTAATGGGCATGGTTGATCTAGTGGTAATATCAATGGTAAATGCATGGGTTTCTGATGGTAAGAACAAATACGGCTCAAGTAGTGATGATACTACCTCAAGGTCCCGCCTTTGGTCAACCATTACCGTATGCTCAGTCCTGACAATTACCGTTGCTTCGCCACCCCAGGTGCTTTCTACCTCAAGAGTGATGACTACTGATTGACCTAATGGAAAATCATCAAAGGTCAGGAAGGTGATGGTAAGTAACTCGTATTCTCCGCCACCCAACGGCATCTCAACCCAACCATTCAACTGGCCTATTCCTCTGTCGGATTCCATCTGAACCAACATTCCAGTTCGGATTGAATCAACCATTACTCGTGCGCGTAGGGTGTTGTCGTAGGAATTCCCATCGTTACTCAAGGTGACATCCCAAGATAATTCCTGCCCAATATATGCCGAAGTGAATTCAGCGGGTAATTCTGTAATCATCGCCACAACCGTTTGCTGAGTTTGGACGGTTACGAAAACCGAGTTGTCATCTGGAAAAGCATCTTCGCCTTCATAAGGAGTTGCTGTGATGGTGAAGTCCAGAACTTGGCCGGGTTCTTCACTGCCTGGAGCCTCTACCCAGACCACGCCATTAACAATGTGACCTTGCTCATATTCAGGGGTGAGTGTTACCGGGCCACTAACTAGTGCACCATCCACTTCAACCCACCATTGCCAACCGCTGGGTATACCTTCAACCGCCATCATCAACAATTCAGGTCCGTTGCCAGCATTCTCCACTTCGAAGGCAAATGCGGTAGCTTGGCCCGGCAAGATGAGTGTAGGAGTTTGTGACAAACTCAGTTGCAGGTCATGCATCATGCTTACCCTGACATCATAAAATTGGTAGGAGGTGGCTTCAGTGCCACTTTCCGAGGAAATAGCGTGAGGAATAATGGTTGGAACGGGGTCATTTGCTTGCGCATTGGTAGCGGCGGTGATGGTAACAAGTAGTCGTGCAACTCCACCCTGCGAGATTACAACATCGGTGTTGGAAGGCAGTGTAATGCTCCAACCTCTGAGGTCATTGGCAGTTTCCAAAGAAAATGTGTAGGTATCTTGTCTGGTAGCATTATTCCAGATTGTGAATGGCACCGTTGCCGACCCTCCAGGCTCAATCCACCATCCACCCTCAGGGATGTCTGCCGGGTCAACTGCAACGCTACCACTAGATACCATAGAAGCGGTAACATTTGATCGTAAAACACTCGTCTTTGAAGTATCAGCCTGACTGGTGGCGATGAAATCCGTAGTCGCTTTCATGCCGGTGAGGGCTGATGATGGAACATTTGCTGAAATTGAGATGTATTCCCCTGCTCCCGCAGCAATGGTAACGCTACTGGTTTGGTCCCAAGTCAGGCCCCAAGTCCAGCCGGAGTGAGAGAGGATTTCGGAGGTTGAGATTGAGAATGTATCTTGTCCATCCCCTGCATTCTCGAGCCATAGTTGGAAGTCACAAGTGTCACCGGGTAGACAAAGGTGGTTGTGCGCACCTTGCTCCCATTCAGGCTGATATGCTGGGTCAATTGTAACCGTCACCTGCACCGTGTCGCTAGTATGTTGTTCACTACTGGAAATGGTAACGTCCAAGTTTTGGGAGCCCATTGGTGTGCCCGCTGGTGGTTGAACTAGCAACTTGATGTTACGACTCTCACCTGGAGCAAGGTCAAGGGTGGTACCCGTGGGAATCTGAGAACCTGACATATGCTGAAATTTTGCATTCCATCCATTGGGTAGCCCGGATAGTGAGGGGGAAATTTGGTCGGTCAAATTGCCATTATTTCGGAGGGTTAGAGGTTGTTCAGCCCATTCTCCGGCTCTTGCGTGGCCTGATTGGCCTGCAGTTAGTAGGACTGAGTATTCTTCTCTGAAGGCTTTTTGGTCGTAAAATAGCACGATATCTTCGAGCCAATAGCCGATACTTGTTCCGCTTGCGTCAGAACTGAAAGAAAATCTGATTTTGAAGTCATTATTCATCGCGCTTGGTGGGATACTATACCACGGAACGACTTGACCGTTCACAGTATTGATCTGTATCACCCAACTGCTTCCATCTGACATATCCCCGTCAACGAATCCATCGATGGTGTTGCCGGATATTCGTTGCCAACCAGTTCCAGTCCAAACGTCAACATTGAGACCATCGCCGGCAAGAACATCACCGGTATAGAAGAAGCCGACTCCATAGCCACGCGTTGGCGATGGATGAGCATCTCCGGTTTTCAATAATTGAGATTCAAGATAGGTATTCCAATTATTGCCGTAATTGGACGATGACGTTGCTCCACCTACATGGTAAGTATAGGAGCCAGAAAGCGAAGTCTCACTAGAACGACTCCATCCAGTTCCCATCGTCCATTGGCCAGCCGTCTCACAGGTATCGTACATCATCCCGATGGTTAGGTGACGGTTTAGGCGGTCATTGCCACCATTGTCGTCATTTGTATGCAGGGTTTCAGCCCACATTGAGTGGTTACCACCGTAATTGGGTATCCATGTCGCAGTGATGGTAGTGGTGGCGCCAGCAGCAAGATTTCCTACGCCAGCGGTTTGGTCAAAGAGGATGAATTCCTGATATTCATCATGTTCAATCACAATCTGCACATTGAATTGCCCGCTTGCGGTTGTGCCGATATTTTCCACAACCACCTCCACTCGCAGGCTGACATTTACCATACCATCAACAATCCACAGATTTGATGGGCGATTCAGTCCAAGGGCAGAGGGGTCGTGTGAGGATAGGATGCCATAATTCTGGAAGTCCGCATTATTGGTATACACTATATCCCAACTAACAGGTCTCACATCTATTCCACTCACGCGTGATGAGGTCGCGCCTGCGGTAATTGTGAGAGCAGACATAACCAGCAGTACGGCAAGCAATACCGCCCGGCGGCGTCGGGTTTTTGTGGGCTGGATTATCATTGACCTCAACTCCGACTTTAATCAAAGGGTTATCAAAATCACGGTCGGTCTATCGCCCTTGCATCATCCATCTTCTGCTGCCTCAATTTTACGCTCAGTACTGCTTACAGATCCCTCAGAATCAATGCCCTCCGCCTCTAATCTAATCCTCTCATCACGTTTTTCTTTTGCACGCGAAGCAATGTAAACTGAGACTGGAATGAATAGTGCCATTCCGAAGCAACTTATCAGGGCGGTTATTGACCACATTAGTTCAGTGAATGGGTCAACTTGGAACATTACGGTATGGGAATAGGTATTGTTGACTATGAGGGTGGTGATATCAACCAACTCGGTATAGATTGCATCATCCGACTCGATGGTGATTGTCCAAAGACGGGAATAATAGGAATTGTTCTCCATCTCCAACGCGTAAGATTCTGCATCTTCCACAGATAGCGCATTGATAGAACCAAGCCCAGTCAATGGTAGGTCGGGTGAGCCAAGACCGCGCAGAATCGCCACACCATCTCCATCTGCTTCTGTTGAATGCGATGATGCTGCGTGACAGACATTAATCAATTCAAAATCTGAAGTCAACTCACGGCAACTGAAACGATTTGCCTCATCTGAACCAAGCATCTCATGACTCCACCATTCGCCGGCAGATGTCTCAACAGTCATCACAGATCCTGCCGGCAATCCCTCGGCTGAGATGTTAATCCACGTCAACGCGCCTTCGGTTGTAAACGACCAGATGTGGCTGGTATTATCGTCAGTTCCGCTTTCATAAGTGATTACAGGAGACTGCTCCTCCGTATCAAAATGATAGAGGTAATAGGAAGTGTCCACCGTAGCCGAATATACTGCATAAGACAAGATGATTATCAGCGTCAGACCCAAGCCAATCAGGGTCCTCAGCATATTCGGGTTCTGCGCCATTGACCGCTTCATCGGAATCGCCAACCGAATTGGATTCTTGAATCAATGGGTTAGGCGTTGAGCACGACAGAGTGTGCTACTGCGCCGCCTTCCTACGGAAGGTGGTCGGTCAGCGTTATATACGGGCGGTCGGTCGGCGAATTGCTTCGGTGCCTCTCATGACAACGTTTTACGACGTTCCAGCAGACCTTTTGATTCCTGTGCTCGCCGCTAGGTTGGCAAGCCACGACGGTATTGTGCGCCCAGAATGGGCAGATTACGTCAAGACCGGTGTCCATCGTGAACGACCTCCAACACAGGATAATTGGTGGCAATTGCGAGCAGCAGCAGTATTGCGTAAGGTTGCTCGTGCAGGCCCGATTGGAGTCAATCACTTGGCGCAGGAATATGGCGGTCCGAAGAACCGCGGCTCCGCACCAAATAAGGCCGCTACCGGGAGCCGTCACGTTATACGAACCGTTCTTCAGCAGTTGAACAATGAGGGATTGATAGAAATTCAAACCACCGCAGGCGGCCTCAAACTTGGTCGGGTAATTACTCCGGCCGGTCACAAAATGCTAGACGAGATTGCACAAGAAGTGCGTCCTCAAGCCGAGGAGTCCTACCCCGGACTTGCAAGGTACTGATAGAAGGTGAAGTCATGACAGTGCAAGAAGATGAACTACGTGCACTTCGTAATGCCCGATATTCTGAAATCCAACAGCAAATAGAGGCTCAGTCCGAGCCGCAGACCGAGATTGAGCAGGCCGCTGCAATCGCTGAGCAGGAATCTGAGGAACTGGCCATCGCGATCCGAGATATTCTAACTCCCGCAGCCCGTGACCGAGTGGCCCGGGTTGAGATGGCATTCCCAGAACTTGCTACTATGGTCAAGAAGCACTTTTACACCCTGCAGACCAATGGTGAACTTACTGGTGTAGTTGATGATTCAACTCTCAAGAGAGTACTTCAGGAGATTTCAGACAGCACCCGACGCAAGACCACAATTCGAAGAATCTGAGTGATTTAGATGTCAAGAAACAAGCATTACGCCAAGAAGAAGCGCCTGAGTAAGGTGACCAACCAGAACCGTCGTGTTCCGGTTTGGGTAATGCTTCGGACCAGTCGTAAAGTCACTACTCATCCACGCCGCCATCATTGGCGTCGTAGTAAATTGCACCGCTGAAGGAGGAAATATATATGGCTGAGAGCAAAGAAATGGTAGTTCCACTTCGCGCGGCTTGGGCAGTTCCAAGAACTCAGCGTGCTGCTCGAGCAATGAAGGAGATTCGTAAGCACGTAACTCGCCACATGAAAGTTACCGAAGATGAGGACATCTGGATTGACGAGGCGGTTAACCATGCGATTTGGGCGCGGGGAATTCAGAAGCCTCCTCGTCGCATCCGTCTTGTGGTAACAAGGGAAGAAGGCTTCCCGATTGAAGTCAAGTTAGTGGAGGAATAATTATGGGAAATATCAGACCGTCTTTCATCAAGATTCGGGCGATTCGCCTTTGTGAGGAATATCCCGACAGATTTTGTCCTAGCCCACATCATCCGGTTTGTACTTGTGACGATGTTCAACGCTGCATCAAATGTGGCACTGAGATGGCATATGATGATTCTCGCAGCAAGTGTGAAATGGTCACTATCAAGTTTGGAAAGGATGGTAAGACCAAGGAAATCCCATGCAAGGGTGTTAAATTCACTGACGCCTACCTCCCCCACGATGACCCATTTGACCACAATAAGGCCCTTGTCGCTGAGTATACAGATGTTGATAACAAGCGTATGCGTAACTGGATTGCCGGCTATGTCACCACCTATATTCAGCGCCGAACTGACTGAGGTGACGCTGTGGCGGCCCTAGTGGTCACTCGTTCTGGCGAGTTTGATGTAGTCCGGCATGCTCGTCGTTCGGTCTTACTTGCATTCAAGGATTATTTGCAGGCCAATAATTACCTGAAATTCTCCTACCCGATGCCCGACCAAGAGAAGGGTGAGGGTTGGCTGATGTTCCTTTATGCTCCGATTGATGCAGAGTTGGTCGCATCTTTTGATTTCTCCTCGGTGGAGTGAAAATATGGGGACGAATAAGACAATTCCATTGCCGAAATGGGATTGTAAATTGGTGATTGTATTAGTTGAGCCGAAAAATGAAGGAAATATTGGCGCGATTGCAAGAGTAATGCGTAATTTTGGACTCGAGGATTTGCGGATATTGCGTCCGCAAGTAGAATTGGGTGAGGAGACACGCAAGCGAGCAAAGCATGCACAAACAGTAATCCGAGCAGCTAAATTATCCGATTCTTGGGACGAATGCTTTGACGATATCAACCTGATAATCGGCACCAGCGGCAAGCGTGAAATCGGCGACAAGGTGTTATTCCGGCACTTCCTATTGCCCGATGAATTAACCGAAAGGCTTTGTGAGTCGGAAGGAAAGGTCGCCATCGTTTTCGGACCAGAGGGGATTGGGCTTACTCATGATGAGTTACGCGCCTGCGATATGCTGCTCACCATCCCATCATGGGAAGGCTATCCAATTCTAAATCTCAGTCATTCTGTCGCAATCATTTGCTACGAATGGTTCCAGGCCTTAGTCGGCGAGGGAAGAATTGGACAAGAGAAGGCATTACCCAAGACGGTGCATACTCAACGCCTACTCAATCCTGATTTGAAACGTGAAATTCGTCGTCGGGCCGACCAGATTGCATCCGCCTCAAGTCGCCGTGAAGCCCAGAAGGAATCTGCCGCAGCTACCCTTTCGCGAGTCATTTTACGCGGGATGCCAACCGATGATGAAGCTCATCAGTTGCTCGGGCTACTCAGTGAGGCAAGCGAGGCCATGCAACCCGAGGATTAGGGCCGCCAAGTCGCCGATGACTTCGGGGTTTCCCGCACATGAAAGGCCGCTAGCCGCAAATCGTTGCCATAAGCAGTCTTGATGTGCGGTGCGACTAACTCAAATGCCCATTTGGCGAGATTTTCTGCGGTTGGAATGAAGTTGACCACTACGGTCCGATGCTCAGGCCCCATCGCTGCCAACGCGGATAGCGCTACGGTATCATCCGAATATACGATGAAAGCATGGTCCACCACATCGTGAATATACTTTGTAAGAATGGCAGAAATATCTGAGAAATCTATCAACATCCCTTCCTCAGATACACCAGTTTGTGTGACAACATCGCCCTCAACCTCAGCCTCCCAGCGATAGCGATGGCCATGCATATGCCTGCACTTACTATTGTGATTGGGAACCCGATGCCCGGTATCGGTCTCAACCCATCTTCGTATACTCGTCGTCATGGTGCAAGCCCCCTAAACTCAGAATCAACTGATAACGCGTGAGCCAAGATATCTTCCCACGGCCTATCGTAAGGTGCTGGGTCATTACGACCTATTGCATGAAAGGCCAAGATGCGCTCTACATCAGCCCCAGAAGTGCCAGAGGAACGCCCTTGTTCATCAGGATTGTAGGAGGTATTGGTATTAGCGAATACAATATCAAAATCAAGTCCAAGTTTCGCGATTGCCTTCTCTGCGTCACGAAGTATCGTCTCCTTATGTCCGTCAATGTAGGGCAAGGTGAAGGATACAAACTCTGAATCCCAATTGCCGATGTCAAAAGCGGTAGCGAGCGCAGCATAGAACTGTGGCCGGCAATCCGGATAGATGGCATGATCTCCCGAATGCACACCCAAAGCAATCTCAACGTTTACTCGCTGTTTGATGGCGATGGATAATGCGTGACCGTAAAGAATCGATGCAAATATGGCGTTCCTATTGGGCACAACTGTCAGCTTCATTTGCTCCTGCTCATAATGACCTTCTGGAATCTTAATCGCTCGGTCAGTCAGTGCCGAGTGGAATGAAGACATCGCAGAAGTCAAATCGATCACCTGATGGGAGACATGATGTCCATTTTGGGCCAAATAGGAGAGGTTTGCCTGTGCACGCTGCAACTCAACTCTATGCTTTTGTCCATAGTCGTAGGATAGCGCGTGCACCTCATAACCGTCTGCGAGCAATCTCATCAACAGCGAAGTGGAGTCCATGCCTCCTGACAATGCCATCACTGCAATTTTTCCCACCATCACAGGACCCCCATCCACTTCTGGGTCTGCAGGCTAAGTCTCCAGCCAGCGTTGTCCTTGACGAGTTGTTCAACGACCTGAAAACTTCGTCCGTTGGCTTCAACAGAATCGGATTCAATATAGCAGGGCTGGATGAAGTGATGAGCGAAACCCTGCTTCAATTCATCATACATTGCTAGGTCTTGACCACAATAAACCACCTTGAGTTCATCTCCAGTGCGTTGCTTGATGGCAACGTTTGGGTAAACTTGGTCCTTTGGCGATACGCAAATCCAATCAATAATTTCTGGAATCGGAATGGTACCATTAGTCTCAATGCTCAATACGCAGCCATGCGCCTTTAGTGCGCCACCGATTTCATCTAGGTCTTGCATAGCCGGCTCTCCTCCGGTGAAAATTATGTTTTGACAATTGAATGCCAGTACTTCCTCGAGGATTGAAGTGAGTGATCTTTCCTCATAGGTTAGAAAATCGGTATCGCACCACTCACATCGCAAGTTGCAATTACCAAACCGAATGAAAATGTGTGGAATACCACTGTGCGCCCCCTCCCCTTGTACCGAGTGAAAAATTTCCACGATTGGGTAGGTTGTGGTCACAATATCACCTCATTCTTGACCAATTCCAATCAGTTGCATCAATTCGCTGCGCGCTTCTGCTTTGTCGAAGAAAACTCCGCGCATTGCACTGGTTGTCATCACCGCATTCTGCTTTTTTACGCCACGGCATTGCATGCATCCGTGTGAGGCCTCGATGACAACCGCGCAGCCTAATGGTGAGAGATACTGTTCAAGGTCATCGGCAATACCTTTGGTAATCCGTTCTTGATTCTGCAAGCGTCGTGCGTGAGCATCAACCAAGCGGGCAAGTTTGCTGATACCCACAATCCGCTCTACCGGTATGTACGCCACATGGGCGCGACCGGTAAACGACTGTAGATGATGCTCACAAGTTGAGTAAAACTCGATGTCGCGCAACAGAACAATACCGTCGTATCCCTCGGCGTTAAAAGTCGCTTTGAGCAGTTTGCTCACATCGGCCTGATAGCCAGCAAATAACTCGCCATAGGACTCAACTACGCGTTGTGGAGTCCTTGTTAATCCTTCGCGCAACTGTCCATTATCCCCCTCAATCCATCGAACCAAGGTTTCCACAGCCTGCTCCGCCTCTTGCATGCTGACCATCAGCGCTCACCACCGATTCGGCCATGTCGTTCATCAATGGCGTCCAACTGGTCGAGCAACTTTCGGCAGGCTGTTCGTACCGCATCGGCGACACTGACGAATTTTTTTTCGTCGCCAACGTGTATTCGGAGGTCGTCTAACAACTGCTGTGGCATGTCAAGACTGATCTTGGGCATAGCCCTACGGGCAATATCGCCTCATAATAAGTATTCGCTGAGTATTACTCTACGAATACTAAGAAATTGACTCTACTAAGTCCTCTCTATTGAATTGGCGACTAGCCCAAAGCACGGCTCCGATTGCATAGGATAGACAGGTTACCACCCATATCACGATGTGAGTGGGGTCGTGAATTCCCATCAAGGCCTCTCGCATCGCCAAAGTCACATTGAATACCGGCATCGCGAACCACCAATTCTCAATTCCCTCAAGATTAACGAATTGTGCGAACATCGTCGGTCCTATGAATACCAAAATCAACGGGCCAAGAGTTGCGCCTGCTTCTTTTACACTATGAGCGCGCACTGCAACCGCGATTTCGATAGCGACTGTGAAAATCGCAAATAGCAGCACACTGAGTAGTAGTAATAAACCATCAACCAGCGTTATACTTGGCATCGTCATAGCTCCCGCTGCAAGGAAGGAAATCGCGAATAATAACCCGCCAAGTTGCGCGATTACACTAACACAAGCCACAGTTGCAACTGCCAGCCATTTGCCCATTAAAAGGTCACTACGGGCTACCGGTGTGGAGAGTAGGGCTTCCATCGTGCCCCTTTCCCTCTCGCCTGCAGTCAGGTCAATTGCCGGTTGAATTCCAGCAGTTGCAGTCCATAATGCCACGACAAGTGGGATGAACATCGCCAAAGTCATTGCAGATAATTCACCTTCAGTTGCGATATTGGAATCCGACGATTCTCCCTCTCGGTGAATCGGGTCAAAGACCTCTTGGCGCGATAAATCGTGGGCTGCTAAGGTAGCGTTTATCACATCGTTTTCCCAAGAAATAATGCTGTCAAATAGCCGATTAGCTGCCTCTCGTGACAACTCGTGAGTAGAGTCATAAATTACCGAATAATTCCATGATTCGCTGGCATTACTCTCAGTAGAACGCATCCGCAATATCGCGTGCAGTGTGCCATTTTCTATGCCAGCAGTAAGAATCGCCCCATCATCACCCGGTATAGACAACTCTGCCTCCTCACCAAGCACTGATTCTGTCCACAGAATATTGGCGTCATTAATCAGAGTCAATAATTCGGCCGGTGGATTTTCACTATCTTCAGTTTGCAATTGGACGTATAGGTCCATTTGCTGTATTTCAGCCGCTTCTCCTTGTAGGAATAACGGCAGTGCGATGAATATTACAGGGAAAATCAGAATTGGTACGAATACCATAGCAAGAATCGTTCGCCAATCTCTGACAAAATCAACAATCTCCTTCTGGGTGACGACAAAAATCCGCCGAAGGCGAATCCTAGCCTTACTCAATATTCTCACCGCCTTTGGCGCGGAAAGTCATCAGACGCCGCCAGAAAGATGCTACCTTGCCCTCAGATTCTGGCAAATCCGCCCTCGCCTCATCTTTGGTTAACTCAACATATGCCGATTCCAAATCGCTGGTATCAGTTGCTTGCAATAGTTCATCGGGGCCCCCGTCGGCTCGGATGGTACCGTTGTGAATGATGACGATGCGGTCACATACCTGTTGTGCCTCAGCTAAATTGTGTGTGCTGTAGATGACGGTCCCACCCTCATCCCCCAATTGTCTGACTAATTTGCGCACCGCTCGCGCACTGGTGACGTCTAGGCCATTGGTCGGCTCGTCCAATAACAGAATTTTCGGGCCGTGTACCAATGCGCGTAATAACGCGGTTTTCTGGCGCATACCCTTGCTGAACCCACGAGTGGGCCGGTGCAGGCTATCGGTGAAATCCAATGCCGTTGAGAACCGATGAGTTCGTGACCATGCTCGGTCATCGTCTAATCCGATAAGCCGGCTATGATAACGGATATTTTCCCACGCGGTCAGCCTCGAATATAGCCCGGTTGACTCCGGCACTACCCCGACGCATCCTCTCATATCGTGAATTGATGTATTAACACCATCAATTGAGCCCTGAACTTCGCCTTCTGTCGGCCGGTAAAGTCCGCACAATAGCCTCAGTAAGGTGGTTTTTCCCGCTCCGTTACCGCCAACCAATCCGACGACTTCACCGGCATGGAAGTTGACGTCAATATTGTCGAGAGCAATGATGTCTCCGAAGCGTTTTGTGACACCAGTAACGGTGAGAAGTGGCTGCTTTAGCAAGCGGCCGCCTCCAACTCAACGTCTACTATTGATTGCCCCATCAATTTCTGGATGTGCCTCATCTAACTTGATGGCTCGCATCAGCAGATCCCTCAAATGGCCCTGCACCTCATCGCGAGAAATACCCGCATCTATCATATTACGAATCATTGACAATCCACCCTGCACGGCACCTGCGGCTAGAAAGGCATCATTGGAGATGACGGAGTCACACCTGAGTGTTTCTAGACAACTTTCAACGAATACAACTTCATTATTGAGGGTGGTGCTATCAACGTGCGGCAACGCGATTAGGGTCTCTATGATGGTACGCATGTGGTCGGGGCGGCAACGCTTCCGCTATGACGGTTCCGGCTTGTTATTTGGCATTTCAATCGGGAAATGTACGCCCAAAAAATCCATTGATGAACCAGCACACCTGTCAATATTCAACTAGTTCAACCAAAACTCCACCGGTGCTGCTCGGGTGCACAAAGGCGATACTGCAACCACCAGCACCACTCAAAGGCTCCTCGTCAATCAAACGAATTCCTGCATTCTTTAATTCTGCCAGCAATTCAATTAGATTTTCTACCCGAAATGCAACCTGCTGCACACCGACTCCTCGCTTGTCAATGAATCGTCCAACCGGGGTGTCCGGCCCCATTGGCTCAAGCAGTTCTAACCGAGTCCCGCCCCTGCCATCGTTGGTCGCCTCTGTATCAAAAAAGCGGATATTCACTCCTTGTTCAGAGTTGCATTCGTCATCTTCATGCTGCATTAATCCGAGTATTCGCCAAAATTTAGAACCTTGCTCAAGATTGTTGACAGCGATTCCGATATGGTCTAACCGAATCTTGCCTCCTGCACCCATCATGCCACCTCAGAATCCGCTTGGGGGCATCCAAGTGCCAAATACTGTTTTCATCGCATTCATCATCTCGCCGATAGTGCATTCACATTTTACCGCTGTCAGAATCGCCGGGAATAAATTGCCCCCATTTTGAGCACGATGAGTAATCTGGGTCAAAGCGGCCGTTGCAGCCTCCCCATCCCTCCGGGCACGAAGACTGTTCAGTTGCGCTGTTTGATTTTCTGCTATTCCCACATCCAAGCGTTGGCCCCTTGGCGAAGATTCCTCAGTTGTCATTGCATGATTGACTCCAATCACCTTGCGCGCTCCGGATTCCATGTCCTTGAGTTGTTTCCAAGCAGATTCGTGGATACGCCGCTGCTGGAATCCGGCCTGCAAAGCTGCCAATGCACCACCCATGTTATCCATCTCGGAAATCAATGCACTAGCCTCTTTCTCAATCAGATTTGTCAGTGTTTCAACATGGTATGAACCAGCCAACGGGTCAACCACATCGGCTACCCCTGTCTCCTCTGCCAAAACTTGCTGAGTACGCAATGCGATAGTTGCCGAATCATCTGTCGGCAGTCCTAGTGCCTCATCATAGGAATTGGTGTGAAGGCTTTGAGTGCCCCCCAATACCGCAGACAGTGCCTGATAGGATACCCGTGCGACATTATTCAGCGGTTGTTGAGCAGTGAGGGTTACACCAGCGGTTTGCGTATGGAATCTCAACATGCAACTTTTCTCATTCGCTGGTGAGTATCTTGACGTCATCAATCTATACCACAAACGACGGGCTGCGCGGAATTTAGCAACTTCTTCGAAGAAGTCATTATGACAGCCGAAAAAGAATGAGAGCCGGGGTGCAAAATCATCAACATCCATTCCGCAAGCCACGGCAGCATCAACATAAGCCAAAGCATTTGACAGGGTAAACGCGACCTCCTCAACAGCGGTAGAACCCGCCTCACGAATGTGATAGCCGGAAACACTGATTGTATTCCAAAGCGGGTACTCATCTTTGCAATGAGACATCAGGTCGGTAATCAGTCGGACACTCGCTTCAGGGGGGAAAACATGGGTTCCTCTCGCAATATATTCCTTCAAGATATCATTTTGCACGGTACCCCGCAACTTGCTCAAATCACAACCCTGCTCCTGCGCCACTGCGACATACATCGCCAGCAGAATAATTGCTGGTGAGTTGATTGTCATAGAGGTTGATACCTCATCAAGGCGAATCCCGTCAAATAGCACTCTCATATCTTCAATCGAGTCAATTGGCACTCCAACTCTACCCACTTCGCCCTTCGCATGTGAATCATCGCTATCCATCCCCAATTGAGTTGGCAAATCAAATGCGACAGAGAGTCCACTTTGGCCCTTTTCCAGCAGCATTTTGAACCGATTATTGGTCTCAACCGCGCTACTGAATCCAGCATATTGACGCATGGTCCAAAGTTTACTCCGATACATGGTAGGGTGCACGCCGCGAGTATATGGTGGGCTTCCCGGTGTGGCTAGGTCAGGGGAATCTTTGTTAGAATCAAGCAAATCCTCAGGCATAGGAACATCAGAAATTGGCAGCCCACCCAAAGTGTGAAACTGGTCTTTCCTCAACCTACCTTCTCCTGACAGGCTCGTCCCCTCCAAATGGGTCTGTGGGGTGGGGGCCATCAAGGATTCCGGTATCAGTGGTCGTGATGATGGCCATCTGGCCCATGTGCGTGTCCATGCGTAATCTCATCTTCCGTCGCATCTCGGAGGTCGACAATTTCCACCTTGAAATGCAGGGTTTTGCCGGCCATAGGGTGGTTGAAGTCGCATTTTACTTCCACATCACTAAATCCAACGATGGTGAATGGAGTGGGTTGCCCTCCGATGTCCGCTACTAGATGGAGGCCCAGTTCAAGAGGCATTTCCTCGGGGAATTGGTCGCGTGGAGTGCTAACTACACGGCCTTCTTCCATGTCGCCGTAAGCATCGGCCGGCTCAAGTGTGAATTCAACTTCATCACCTACTGCGGCTCCGATGACGCCGGCCTCAAAGCCTGGAATCATGTTTTTATGTCCGATAAGGAATGTCATTGGATCGCCTTCCCTCGAGGTATCAAAAACCTCACCATCATCTGGGAATGAACCCGTATAATGCACCGATACTACTGTGTTTTCTGATACTTTCTCGTCACTCATTCAATTCATCTCCTCGTGGTAAGGGATTTGATTAGAGATTTTATTCTCGCTGCGGCTTTTTCTGATAATTCACCAGCAGCGACCTTCTCTAACAGAAATAATTTAGCATCTTCAACCCCGATTCGTTCGCCTTTGGCCCAAGTCCGTCCCAATATATTCGAGCGAAATTCGTCAGCAACCTCTTCTTCATCAAGAATTTTCCGAACGTCGTATTTGAATTCCATATATTTACCACGATGAAGTTTCTTAACACGCTTTGCCGGAGCTCGTGGTCGGTTTCGCTTCCTCCAAGCATTCTGCCGGCGCTGTTCAGGAGTAGGTCTCTTGCTAACTGGAGTTGGCATTAGGGCTGGTCGTGCTGGTTTGTCTTCTTTCACGACCGTTGCGGCCTCAACCTCATCAGCAACCGGGCTGGCTTTTACCTTGCTCTGTTCGATGAGGATTTTAGAAGCCTGTTCGGCCGGAATTGCTTCTTTCTTCTCAACCCTAACCTTAGGTTTCTCGGGACGAAGCCCAACGCTGCGCCTGCCACCAGCACTGGCAGGAGTTCCACGCGCAGGCGGTTTAGAATCCGGCACCTTCTCCGGTGTTGCCTTATCTCTACCGGGGGGCGGTGGAGCCTGAGCAGGCTTGCGAGCACCCGGTGGTGGTGGTGGGGCTGCATTAGGAGCACGCTTAGGTCTAGAATCACCTCGTTCTGGCCGTACGAACCGTGGAGCAGAATGCCCCGGCTTCTTTGTAAATGGATTGACTGGTTCATCACGACGTGCCAAGAGTCCCGCTCCTATGTTTGCCTCGTCCCACCGAACTATGATAACCATTTGGATTGGAAACCATCGTCGCAGCACTCAGTTCCAGACGATTTCAGTCTCGTCGGTCCTGAGGTCTTGGCGCACAGCAGAATCTTCCAAGGAAGTACAATCACCCCATAGTAGATGCAGACGACCTAAGGTAGCAATCATTGATCCATTGTCAATGCAAAGCGATTTTTCGGGAACGAAGGAGGCCGCACCTCGCTCTGCTGCCATCACTTCACACATCTCTATCAGTCGTTGATTACAAGCGACTCCACCGCCGAGCAGTAACTCGTTTTTACCAGAATGTGCTAATGCGCGTTCAGCGACTTCTACACAGGCTGCATACGCATGTTCCTGCAAACTCCAACAGACAGCGGGCAGACTGGCTCCCTTGTCAATAAGATGTTGTGCAGCATTGAGAATACCGGAGAATGCCAAGTCCATTCCCTGTACTGCATAGGGCAATTCCAAACCCTGTAAAGACGGATTTTCTTCAGAACGATAGTATTCCTCTGCTAATTGTTCAATTCGCGGTCCTCCCGGAAATGGGATTCCTTGTGCCCGCGCGAATTTATCCAACATATTTCCGATTCCAATATCCAAAGTTTCACCAAGAACCCGATATCTACCGTCTAGTCTAGTGATGATTTGGGTATTTCCGCCGCTGACATATAGTAAAACCGGATCATCACACTTGCATCTTTCACGACCAACCTCAATATGGGCAACACAGTGGTTGACGCCGAGCAATGGCACGTCTAGTCTCGTGGAAAGGGCTCGGGCGATGCTGGCTCCGATTCGTAGGCATGGTCCTAATCCCGGCCCTTGTGAGAAAGAAATAGCCACCACTCTATCCAACTCAAAATCGTCGTCTCCGAGCAAACTTTTGAGCAGATTCGCGGCGTTTTCCGAGTGGTGGTCTGCGGCTTCTCGAGGGTGAATGCCACCCTTTTTTGGCCTGACGAATGACGAGTGAGATTTTCCCGGTATACCCTTGCCATCAACCCAACCAAACGATAGCGTATGAGCGGTGGATTCGATGCCTATGATGATGCCACCGGCATCTTTTGCACCATTTGCCTCACAAGAGGGGGAGGTGCCGCTTTCCACGCTCATGTGCGGGGGGAGGGACCGCATCATTTCAAGCCTGATGGCAAATGCGACTTTATGCGCACCGTGCTGCTTAATGCCGGACCTATCGCTCATTTGGCCGCTGGGGATTCGCAGAAGCCATTGACTGGCTCGGCGATGAGCGATATGGAGGCGTTGGTCTATCCTTCTGGATATGGCTTGGTGATTGAGAATGGTATCTTCATCGAAATTAGCGATACCGAATCACTTGCGGCGCAGTATAGTGATGGTGTTGAGAGCACCACTCGTGACTTGAACGGGCGAGCAATTGTTCCCGGATTAGTTGATGCTCATACCCATCTTTTGTGGGCAGGAGATCGCTCCAACGAGATGCGGATGCGACAAAGTGGCGCATCTTACCGTGACATCGCAGATGCCGGCGGAGGCATATCGTCAACCGTTTCCCATACGCGTTTAGCATTACAGGGCGATATGGAAGGAATACTCGTAGAAGGCCGCCGCCGTTTAGCCATCGCACTACGCTGTGGAACCACGGCAATCGAGGCAAAAAGTGGCTATGGATTGGATACTGAATCAGAATTGGCATTGATACAGGCTGCCGCAACCTTGGGAAAAAACTCCCCATTGGATATTTCACCCACTTGGCTGGGTGCGCATGACACACCAAAGGGAAAGTCACAGGAAGACTATGTGGATGAAATCCTCGCAGAGCAATTGCCAGCAGTAGTGGAACAGGGCATAGCAACGTATGCAGATGTATTCTGCGAGACCGGCTGGTTCACCACTGAACAAACGACTTCTATCTGTGAAGCCGCTAGCAAGGCCGGCATGGGTATCAGGCTACATGTAGATGAATTCGAAGATTGCGGCGGCTTACAATTAGCTGGCGACATCGGAGCAATTACCGCAGATCATGCGGTGCACTCCACTGATGAAGCAAGAGCTGCCGCCAGCGATAGAGGATGCTTACAGGGTTTTTTGCCCGGGACTCCTTACGTGCTCGGAACGGACCTGTGGCCCCCGGTGCAGCAAAGCATTTTGGAAGGTTGGGCTTGGACCCTCGCCTCAGACTTCAACCCGAATTGTCATTCCCTTTCCTTACCCTTCACCGGCAGCGTGGTTACCCAGCGACTTGGTGTGGACCCACTGGCTGCCCTAATTGCCTGTTCGAGAAATCCAGCGACGGGTTTGGCTAGAGCAGATGGACTGACTCAGGGAGTGATTGAAGTTGGAGCGGTCGCCAATCTGAATGTGTTGTGGGGTGAACACGTGGAAGGCTGGTGTCAAACCCCAGGTCAAACTCCTTTCTTGGCGACAGTTTCGGAAGGGATTTGGCATAGCCATGAATAGTTGGATTTAATGGAGTCACATGGCTCACTTACTAAAGTTCATTGAAGCAGCCTCTATCGTTTATTCATTAGAGGTGTTTTAAGATGCAAAATGATTGAAACCAAGACAAATTTCGTTGCTGTGATTTTTTCAATCAAATACCGTTGTATGTTAGTGCTGATAAGGTGCATTATCGGAACTTGGGTTGAATTATGAAATTTTGTCTGTTGTTGCACCGGCTCGCAGTATAGCGTTTGGAATTTCTATGGCTCAGTTTTAGGGTAGTTGAGGTGTTACCCCCCTAGCTTGGAGGTGCAAGTAGGGGGTTTGTTGATGTCTAGTCGCGAACGGCCGTAATAATACGTGATAATCAGTTCGAGCAGTTCAAATCTGGCCGGGCCTGAATAGTATTGATTGATGGGCCCGGCCAGATTTGAACTGGCGATCTTCGCCATGTCAAGGCGACGTCATTACCCCTAGACCACGGGCCCTCTATCTACTTCGATTCTGATTGGATATTTGGTAGGTTCGTAAACAACTTGAGCGTTAATCAGCCAATAATCTTTGAGATTCTACCCGTGCATCCGTCCTGAGAGCAGGTACCAGCGACCCGCTTACGACCGTTACTCATTGTGAAGTGCTCAGGCCCACTAATCGGCCCATAGGTCTTACACTTCAGACAGAACCCTTCGTAACTATCCATGCGCCTCGACATCAATGGGATGGGCAGGGGATATGAAGACTACGTACTATGCATTACAATTTGATGATAATAATGAATTAACGATTATTGCTGTTGTCACAGATGATTTGGATTTATAGATTCAAATCTATATGTAATGTTAAATGAAGGCATACTCAATACGGAGTTTTCCAGCACCTTTGGATTTGGTCTTTGTAACGACCACTTCAGGAATTTGTCCGGTATTCTCAACATGGGTTCCTGCGCATGGACAGACATCTATTTCTCCGATGGAAATCGTCCTCAGTACGTCTATATTGGCTGGCATTCGGTCAAGGTTCACTCTCACTCTTGGGTCCGAAAGCAGTTCCTTTCTCTCTCTGAATTCCATACTGATATCTATGTTTGATTGGATGGTATCGTTGACTATTTCTTGTAATTGAGCGGCATCAAAAGCATCCCGATCCTCGAATTTCAGGTCAATTCTTGTTCGGTCAACACCAATCTGATTTCCAACAGTAATTGCCCCCCAATTCTCATGGGCTAGTGCACTGAAAAGGTGCTGAGCACTATGCATTTTGCACAATGAATTCCGACGAATAGCATCTATGCTGCCCTCAACATTGCTCAACCCCAACTCTCCTTGCAAGGAAGAATACTGATGAAAGATGCCATTTCGTCCACGAACATCATCTATCTGGCAAGAAAACCCATCCCCAATAATCTTGCCAAAATCAGCGGGTTGCCCCCCACCCATAGGATAGAAAAACGTTCTATCTAATCGTAGCCACTCTTCATCAAATTCAACTATATTGGCTGTGAATGCAGGCGGTGAAAGTCCGGGATGTTGGCTCAAATGGCCCAGTTCTTCCATCAGTCATCCTCCATCGCAAAGTCGGTAGTGGAATCTTCCCATTCTGTCAATGCGTCTTCATCCGATTCAAATTCCTCCTCAGGAATATCACCCTTCGGGTCCAAACTGTAGAATGCTGGATCCGATTTGCGGTCCGGCTCGGCTACTGGCCTAATTTCGACAGGAGAGGGGTCATCGCGCTGCTCAATATTCACGTGAAAATGCCCACATTCAGGGCATCTTAGAATGCCTTCCACCGCAAGAGTAGCACAAGATGGACATTGTGCTAAACTTTCGAATACGTCTAACGGGTCTTCGGCCATTTTCATCACTCGACGAATAGGTCATCCCAAGAAACCGTGACCTCATCACCATCCTCCAACTTGACAACGACCTCGTCATCATCATCATCGTTGAAGCTGACTACTTCGCCAAATTCTGCCCCATCTTCAAAGTCTACACCTACACGAGAGCCGATTTCAATTTCTTCATCCTCATCGTCTGAGTCGTCGTCATCATCCTCATCGTCTGAGTCGTCGTCATCATCCTCATCGTCTGAGTCGTCGTCATCATCCTCATCGTCGTCTGAGTCGTCGCCCTCATCATCAGCATCATCCGCTGAGTCATCGTCACCGTCATCGGAGTCGTTGTCGTCGTCTTCCGATTCATCGTCGTCGTCAATGGTTCGTGATCGTTTTTCCTCGCGCCACTTTTTGGTCTTCATTTGCAGTAATCCCACACCGATAATCCCGAATAATCCGAAAATCATGAACATAATTGCATCCCAATAGAAGCCAACGGGCATCGATAAGGCATCACCAGCCAGAGGTGTCAGCGAATTAGCACAATTTGATTCTTGAATCGCCTCGTAACATGGATAAATCTCCCCCGGTGATACCGATTCCCATCCATTCTCAACTTCGTAAACCTCCGTCGTCACTCCGTCGTAGGCAATTAGTCCGCCTGAGCCATCAATTGGGCCAACGATTGCATTGACCAGCCAAATAACAATCCAGATGGAAATTGTCGCGTAAAGAATCGGAAAAATATTCTCATAATGACGCATAAGGAAGCGCTGCCAATTTGCTGGCCCCTCTCGCTTCGGTTTTTCGATATCCTCGACAATTTCCTCAGGCTGCTCAAGCGCAGAGGTGAGTTCAATGATGTCAATGAAACCATCATCGTCGCTATCTAAAGAGTCAATAATTGTGTCCAAGTCCTCCTCGGAAAATTCATCTCCGAAGTTTTTGGAAATAAGTTGCTTGAATTCGTCAGGCGAGACATGTTCACTCTCATCTCGGTCGAGACTCTCAAATACAGCTCTTGGAGATTCGCCAGATTCTTCTATCGCATCAACCAGTTTCATGAAGATTTTACTGGCAGACGAGCTGCCCAGTTCATCATCGTCCTCGGTATCGTCATCCGATTCATCTTCTCGGTCCTCTGAATCATCATCGGCATCATCATCATCTTCGGAGTCCTCGTCCTCGGCTTCATCTTCCGCTTCATCGCCGTCTGAATCATCATCCGAGTCATCGTCGTCATCATCTTCGGAGTCCTCGTCCTCGGCTTCATCTTCCGACTTATCTTCATCGCCGTCTGAATCATCATCCGAGTCATCCTCGTCGTCATCTGAGTCGTCGTCAGATTCATCAGCAGATTCATCCGGCTCGTCCTCGGTCGCATCATCAGACTGATCCGCAGAAGCGGAGGCATCGTCCTCGCCTCCATCATCATCTGTAGCCGCCTCTACTTCCTCAACCGGTGTTTCCTCAACCGGTGCTTCCTCAGCGAGTAGAAGCGCGGCCGCAAGTTCACCAAACGAGATGCTACCGTCGCTATCAAGGTCAATCTGTGAAATGAAACGCTCAAGGTCTTGCGATGGAAGGAATGCAAGAGAGCGCGACTTCAATGCGCCCTTGATTTCACTCGCACTGATTGAACCATCACCATCGGTATCAACCTCACCGAATAAACTGGATACGGTATGACCCTCATCCCTCATCCACCCGCTAAGGGCACTTGTAAGGTCGTCCAATATGAATTGAACACCACATTGAGGGCAAGATTTTGCCTCTATTGATACCAAAGATCCACAAGCCCCACATTCACCCATATCATCTTCCGACAATCCGGTGAATGACACTTTACATTCAGGACATGAAGTTGAATCTGCAGGTATAATTTCGCGGCACGCACCACATTCCGCCATTTCACCATCGGCTTCGCCCGATGATTCCTCATTTCCGCTCGCCATAGAAGCCCCACACCGACCACAATAGCGTTTGCTATAACGTTTCAGCACGGCGCATCGTCAAGGTTCGGATACCGGCAATCTGCTAGGATTACCGCCGAATGTGCTAAGAATCGTCGGACTCCGTGGCACTTTGTTCCGATGACCGTCACTACTGGAGCCCTCGAGATGCCCGCCAGCGGCAGGGTGTTGAGTTTACCCTCAGGTTCTCCAAGAGACAGTTTGCATTGGGCTGCAACCCTAAGACATGAGACATCGTTAAATTTGGTAGTTTATTCTAGACTTTCCCCACACAGATTGGCTGCGCATTTCCCCCTCGAAGCGATTGCGTTCAAATGGCTGAGTGAGACCTCCTCCCCACACGCACTTCAGCCAACTCTTGAGCGCATCCATCATGACATCTCTGGACGAGTTGCAGGAGGAAGCGGGATAATTTTGTTGGATGCGGTAGAATTTTTAGTCAGCGTGCAGGGTTTTGAGTCGTTTCTCTCCTTCGTGAGAAGTATGGCTGACCTGCTCAGCAGTACTTCGTGGTCGTTGATTCTTCCATATGACCCAGCCGCAATGGAGCCAAGTGAGTCCGCTAGGTTGCGTAGAGAAGCCTCACCTCATATAGTTCCAGAATTGATTTCTCGTGTGCCGAAAGAAATCCCAGTTTCAGTTGAAAATACAACTGAAGTGGAGAAAGTTGTAGAAAGCGAGGAATTGCCGGAGATTGAAGTGGCGAGTGGTGGCCTCAAGTTGCTATCGTCAATTCCCGAGGCCGCGTTGTCCAGTGAGGTGCTTGGCCGAAGAACAGTACAGTGGAATGAGATGGGTTTTGACACTTCCTCACTCCGATATGCTCTCACCCTTTCGGGTCCTCGGCGATATGAGATTTATCGGAATGTGGAGGCTAATATTCGTAGAGCAGTGGAATGCGAACGTCGTATCCAGATGATTGAGGTTAGAGGTCATTCTATTGCGGCTGCTAAGATGCGCTTCCGAATAATGCAATTGACTGGGTTAACCGAAATTGAGAATTCGCTAGACGCGATTCTAGCCGGGGAGCAATAATCAGTCTAATGCACCAATTGCTGCTTCTACCGCCACAATAATTTCATCTGACTTCAGCAGTTCTACCATTTTATCATTATCAGGGAATAATGGTCTATCCTCATCCAAATGTGAGATGTATTTGCGGATCACCTGATGTGCCGCACCTACACCGGCACCCGGGGCATATCCCCTGATGTCAATGGCTTGTGATGCTGCAATCATCTCGATTGCAAGAACCCCAAAACAATTCTCGATAATTTGTCGTGTCTTCTGGGTAGTGGTCATTCCCATGCTGACGAAGTCCTCTTGGTCTGCTGCAGCAGGAATGCTTTGATTTGCAGCAGGATGAGATAGAATCCGCGTCTCAGCAACTAATGCACAAGCAGTATATTGCGCTACCATCAGGCCTGAATGCATCCCAGCCCTTTCAGTCAGGAATGGAGGTAGTCCGGCACTCAATGCGGGGTTTGTCAAGCGGTTCAGCCGTCGTTCAGAAAGAACAGCCCCAATTGACATGCCAGTACCGACCATTTCCATCGGTAGTGCGATTGGAGTTCCTTGGAAGTTCGCACCGGTGATTACCGTATCATCCTCAGGTATGAAAACTGGATTATCGCCGACGCCATTCAGTTCAATTTCAACTTGCTTGCGCGCGAAGATGACCGCATCGCGAACGGAGCCAATAACTTGCGGAGTTGAGCGCATGGAATATGCATCTTGGACTTTTTTCCCTGATTTGGCAAGAATCTCAGAACCCTCAGTAAGGCGGAGTAGATTAGATGCAACCCGCTGTGAGCCAATGAATCCGCGAAGTTCATGCAATCTCGCATCATAAGGAGTCATATTTGCATTCAACGCCTCCAAAGTCATTGCAGCCGCAATGTCGTGATACTTCAGCCAACGCTCAACATCACACAAACTGAGGGCGGCCATTGCCGTCAGCATATTACTACCATTGATAATTGCCAGACCATCGCGTGCATGCAATACCAACGGCTGCAATCCGGCTGCTTCTAGAGCAACATTTGAGGGCAGCCGTTTACCATCATAGATAGCCTCGCCTTCACCCATCATGCTCATCGCGATTTGCGACATTGGTGAAAGGTCTCCACAGGCTCCAACGGAGCCTTTTGCTGCGGTTATAGGGGTGACGCCACGGTTCAGCATATTCACCATCTGTTCGGTGACCTCTTTACGGCCACCAGAATTGCCATGACAGTGCACGTTGATTCGTCCAACCATAGCACCTCTAACTACTTCCTCAAACATTGGATCACCAATGCCTGCAGCATGGGAATAGATTAGAAATCTCTGAAATTCTTCAACTTGTTCTGGTGAGAGAACTACTTCACTGAACTCGCCAATTCCGGTGGTAACTCCATACATTATTTCGTGGTTGTCAATCTTCTTCTGAATCATTGTCCGACACGCCTCAATACGCTGCCAAGCATCTGAAGACACACCGATATTTTCGCGATTGCGAGCAACTGCTTCCACGTCATGAATGCTAAGGCCGGTGCCGCAAAGTTCCACTACCATGATTCGCGCCACCTTAGTGCCCAATATAATCATATCAGGAGAGCAGAACTTTGTCAATCAGGTCATTATCGGCATGGTATGGCATGGTAATAAGTAGGTTTTCGTCACGAAGCATGGCCCCCTTAGCCGCAAATTCCGCTCCACTATTTCGTGCCCATGCTCTGCGTGCTACGCCATTATTCACATCCCAACTCAGCATTGATTGCAATCTACGTTCACAATCTTCCGAGCCATCGAGAACTAAACCAAACCCACCATTTACTACCTCACCCCATCCAACACCGCCGCCATTATGCAAACTGACCCAAGTTGCCCCCCTGAATCCATCTCCGATAAAATTCTGTAGCGACATATCGGCGGTGAACTGCGAACCATCACGAATATTGGCGGTTTCCCGATATGGTGAATCAGTACCACCGACATCGTGGTGGTCTCTACCCAAAACTATCGGGCCTTGTAAGGTGCCGTCGCGGATTGCCGAGTTGAATGCAGATGCAATTGCTCTGCGCCCTTGCTCATCTGCATACAATATTCTTGCCTTACTGCCGACTACCATTTGATTCTGTCCGGCAGATTCAATCCAACGGATATTGTCTTGATATTGCTGCTTAACATTGCCAGTTGCAGCCCTTGCCAACTCACTGAGCACCGTGCCCGCTATCGAATCGGTTTTCTCAAGGTCACTGGAAAGATTCGAGCAACAAACCCATCTAAATGGGCCAAAGCCATAATCAAAGCACATTGGGCCCATTATATCCTCAACATATGATGGATAGATGAACGTGCCATCGTCATTGAGAATGTCGGCCCCAGCCCTTGAAGACTCGAGCAAGAAGGCATTGCCATAATCCCAGAAATACATACCATTTGAGACCATTTTCCCTATGGCTTTTGCGTGCCTAATCAGACTGGATTGTACTGCATCGCGAAATTCATCGGGATGCTTTGCAATCATTTGCGCAGCACTTTCAAATGAGATATCAACCGGGAAATATCCGCCTTGGAACGGATTGTGCAGACTGGTTTGGTCACTAGCGAGGTCAATTCTAATCCCTCGTTGCCCCAAGCGTTCCCAAAGGGTGACGATATTGCCAATGTAACCTATGCTGGTGGCCTTTGAGGCTGTTTTGGCAGCTATCAGTCTGTCAATTGCATCATCAACATCGTCGGTCAATTGCTCAATCCAGCCTTGCTGATGTCGTTTATGCGCGGCATTCGGGTTAATTTCAGCTATCAGACATGCTGCGCCAACAATTACCGCTGCCTTAGCCTGAGCACCCGACATTCCACCAAGACCAGAGGAAACGAATGTTACACCTGCCAAATCCTCATCAGCATTTCGTCCAAGATAATGCCGTGCAGCATTAAGCAGCGTGATTGTAGTACCATGCACGATACCTTGTGGACCGATATACATGTAGGAGCCCGCCGTCATCTGGCCGTATTGGGTGACTCCTAGAGCATTGTATCTCTCATAATCATCTTGTGATGAATGATTGGGTATCATCATGCCATTGGTTACAACCACTCGCGGCGCATCACAATGGCTTGGGAATAGGCCTAGCGGGTGACCTGAGTATATCACTAGGGTCTGATCATCGGTCATTTGAGTGAGGTAGGCCATAACCAAACGGTATTGAGCCCAGTTTTGGAAAACAGCCCCATTTCCGCCATAAGTAATCAGTTCATGTGGAAACTGAGCAACCTTTGGGTCTAGATTATTCTGTATCATCAGCATTATAGCCGCCGCTTGGCGGCTTTTAGCAGGATAATCATCTATCGGATGTGCACACATCTCGTATTCTGTAGGCCGATATCTATACATCCAAATTCTGCCATATTCTTCCAATTCTCGGACAAATTCTTCGGCAAGGGTTTGGTGCAAGTTAGCAGGGAAATATCGCAAGGCATTACGCAATGCCAACGCCTTTTCATCGCGAGTGAGCACTTGCCTGCGCGCTGGCGCATGCTCTACGCCATCATGCCACTCGGGCATGGATGGCAGTTGCGCAGGGATACCTTCTCCTATATGCGCAGCAAGAGTAGCAGCATCCCCCATGACCATGATTCAATGGCATCTGCCCTTGAGCGTTACCTATGGTGCAATCTAAAGATAGGGACACCTCGTGAAAGTCTAATGGATGCTGAAGCAGCGAGTTGGTGTCTATCAGACATGGCTAACGACATGCAGCGGAGTCGTATTCTCGCTATCGCAGCAGAAGTCCGCGCATTGATGGAAGAGGGTCGAGAAATAACCCCATTTACCGTAGGAGATTTTTCACCAGCACAATTCAGCGTTCCTGACCAAATTATTGAGGATACCAAGCAAGCATTTACTGAACGAGAGACAAATTATCCGCCAGCGGCGGGTTTGGCTGAGGCAAGAACCAGCATATCGGAATGGATGTTGCATCGGTATGGAGTAAACGTCGGAGATGAAGGCATCATTCTTGGTTCAGGTGCACGACCAGTTCTTTACGCGGCCTTCCGACTATTCTTACAGCCAGGTGATGGGCTGGCATATGGAGTGCCGGCGTGGAATAATCACTACTATGTTCACTTGAATGCTGCCAAGAAAATACCTATCAAGACCAATGTTGAGAACAGATTCCTGCCAACCGCCGGACAAATATCCGAGGTAATTTCCGATATTCGGGTATTGATTTTGAACAGCCCTCTAAATCCGACTGGAACATGTTTTTCAGAGTCGGAATTAACCGCAATATGTGATGTGATACTACAAGAAAACGCAAAGCGCAAAAATGCTGATCTAAAACCGGTTATGCTAATTTTTGACCAAGTCTATTCAACCATGACTTCACCCGGAGTGAAACATTTCCACCCGGTACAATGTCGCCAAGAAATAGCAGATTATACGGTAACATTGGATGCGATAAGCAAGTCATTGACGGCGACGGGGCTGCGATTGGGTTGGATGGCTATCTCGCCAGCGATGGCACCACCAGTAATTGCGCTGATTGGTCACATGGGGGCATGGCCAACCCGGCCCTTGCAAAAGGCAGTTGCAGCATTCTACTCAAACCATGAGGGGGTTGAATCATACGCGGAGGAACTGAATAAGGGTATTCAGGTACGAATGAATGCATTGAAAGCTGGGCTGGATGCCATTATCGCCGCAGGTCATCCTGTTGAATATGTGCAACCTCAAGGTGGAATTTACCTATCAACAAGATTCAATCTTTTTGAAAAATTATCTGTCAATACCAATGAGGAGATTCGCCAATGGCTTTTGCAGGTTCCAGGAATTGCCGTAGTGCCATTCCAAGCCTTCGGTTTGCCCGATGAGTCCGGCTGGTTCCGAATATCTGTTGGAGCGGTTTCAGTAGAAGATATTTATTCCGCAATGCAGCGACTATTAGCCGCCCTCACTGACTGAGACGATTGTCAACTATATTCATCACTAATACTGACGCAGTCTTCAATTTGCCTCGTAGAGAATCTACCTCGCTCATCAGTTCTTTGCCACTCTCATCTGGAAGAGAAGACGCGTTTATTTGCACATTGAATAGAGCACCTCTACACGCAGCACTGAGCAGTAGGGCTGACACCCCGACATCACTGACTGCATTGCCGTTGCCATCTTTGGCAAGCGCTGGTAGGGATTTCAGCAGGTTGAGCGCAAAAATAGCAGTCTCAAGGGGCACTTCAGCAGCACCTAATGTAGCTACATCTATTGCTGTTCTTCGCAAGGACTTCTCGTTTTCTGATTCACGTGGTAATCTGAATGCAGCCATCACTGCATCAAATGCAGCGGCATCCTCACCCGCAAGTTCATGTCCACGAATCAACAGAGGTGAGGCAATTTTCCTGACTTCATCTGCCGCAGCCCATCCTGCCTGCCATTTATCTCTCCCGGTGGTCAAATCACATACCATGCAGGCAAGAGCTGCACCTTGCGCCAAAGCGACAGCAGCAGCCGTTCCCCCACCCGGTGTCGGGTCTGAACTAGCCAATGCATCTCGGTATTCATCTAGAGTAAATCCGGAATATTCGCCCATCAATTTCCCTCCGCCGCCCATTCTATGATTCTCTGTTTAACATCAAATGGGCCAAGTTGGTCTAATCCAAGACCTTTGACTGCAGCCTGAACCAATTGCTCATCGGTTGCTTCCTCAGGTGAAGGATGATACCATCTTCCGGCATTGAGCAGTGAGGAAAGTGGTGCAAGGCCAACCAATTCACTGCCACAGACCTCAACCCCGTGGTCTGCTACAACCGTTTTGATGCATTCGTAAGCATCGTGCATATCGGTAATGGACACGTCAAGCAAATTCATGGATACCTGACTGATGCCATGCGACTCCAATGGTACTCCCATGCCCTGAACCTTATCCAACATGCCACTAACCCGCATTTTACGACCATCTTGGCCTTTGATGAGGCGGCCTGAACTTCTAACTATACTTCCACACAATCTCGCCACCTTTGCATCTTTCTCGTTGAGATTGACATTATATGCGACTAAAATTGGTCTTGCTCCAATAACTACCGCTCCAAAATGAGCAACATCGTCATTCCATTCGCGCGGACCCATATCGGGATATCGGGTAGTATCACCATGAACTGAATCACCATCACTCAACCTCTCCTGCAATCCCTCGTACTGTCCTTTACGAAGGTCTGAAAGTACTCTCCGCTCAGCATTGCTGGCTGCATAGCCATAAAGATAAACTGGCACTCCTAATTCATCGCTAATTCTGCTGCCAAGATTTTTGGCTAGAATTGCACATTCCTCAAAAGTAGAATCACGCAATGGCACAAAAGGACATACGTCTACCGCTCCAATTCGTGGGTGTTCCCCTTGCTGCTGTTGCATATCAATCAAATCTTTGGCTTTTGAAATAAGCCTGAAGGCAGCCTCGCTCACCGCCTTCGGTTCTCCCGCAATAGTCACCACGGTACGGTTGTAATCCGCATCGGGCTCAGCGAGCAGAACCCGACTTCCCTTCACACCTCGCGCGGCGTCCACGATTGAATTGATAATCGCCTCATTTTTCCCCTCGGAAAAGTTCGGAACGCACTCAACTAGGGCTGACATGGTTCCACCGAGGGCAATTTAGGAGATAACCGTGACCGTTTCAGCCGTAGATGTTAGCTGGAGGGTCAGAAAACGCGTTGGTTTTCTTATCCTTCACGCGTTGAATAGCCTTCTTGTAATCACGAGCTGAAATTTTCTTATTGCCGGCGCGAATAGCAATCATCGCAGATTCAACACATGTAGCCTTCAATTCAGCACCTGAGAAATTCTTAGTTTTCGCGACGATATCCTTGATAGATACTCCTCGATGTTTCGGTATTTTATCCAGATGAATTTTCAGAATAGCCTCGCGCCCTTCTTCATTTGGTAGCGGAATCTCAATAATTCGATCAAACCGGCCCGGGCGAAGTAGTGCTTCGTCAAGAATATCGGGCCTGTTGGTCGCTGCAATGAGTTTAACATCATCCAGCGCAGCGAACCCATCTAATTCAGCGAGTAATTGCATCAGGGTTCGCTGTACTTCTCTATCGCCACTGGTAGCAGTATCAAGACGCTTAGCTCCGATTGCATCTATTTCGTCAATAAATACAATCGCAGGAGATTTTTCCCGGGCGAGGTCAAACAATTCTCTTACCATTCGCCCACCCTCTCCGATATATTTCTGTGCCAACTCACTGGCAACTATCCGAATGAAAGTACACTCAGTTGAAGATGCCACCGCCTTTGCTAACAAGGTCTTCCCACAACCCGGTGGGCCGATTAGCAGCACACCTTTCGGCGGGTCAATTCCGAAATTGATGAAAGACTCGGGTTCTTGCAATGGTAATTCTACGCATTCTTTTATCAATAGAATTTGTTCTTCTAGTCCTCCTAAATCTGCATAGGTGGTTTCGGGTTTGTCCAATAATTCAGCACCGCTGACCAGAGGATCCCATGAGTCATGAAGCACATCAACGACAGCGAGGGAGTCCTGATTTAGCGCAACTCGGGTTCCAGGTCCCAAATTTTCCGGGTCCAGTCTCCGATTATTAGCAACCAAAAATACAGTGCCATTTGATGAACGGACGACCATCCTATCTTCATCAATAATATCTTGAATATGTCCGATGATGTGTGGGGGAGATTTCAGTAGGCGAACTTCCTCCTCAAGTCGGCTGAGTTTCTTTTTCTGCTGGCTCACCTCATTCTCGAGATATACTCGTTCGGTGAGCAATTGCTGGGCAGTTTCAGTCAACTCACGGTAGTCCTTTTCAAGCCTTGATAATTGTCCATCCAATTCGGTGTCGCTAGCGACTTTTCGGCCAGTTTCCTTGCCGGGCTTGATAGCATCTGCGTCTGAGGTCATCCCATCACCAAGTGTTTCGTAGCACCTATTGTTCTTGAAATCTTGCAATTATCCGTAGCCACTGAGGGGGATTGCTACATTAACCTCGCTGAAACGTTATTTGGCATGGCCGAATGGACGGTTGGATGCCTATGGGCGATTGCGAGTTGTGCGGTGCCATGAATACTGCAACTAGGCTTACGCGGACGGGACGGACCAAGGTTGAGGCCTGCAATCGGTGTATTGGGCGGATGGGCTTGGAAGTTGAGGCAATTCCAGTAAAAACGGTCGGAAAACCGAGAACCGCGACATCATCCCGAACATCGGGCGGATATGGTGGCATCGGTTCAAAAGGCAAAGACATCATGCTGAAGCGTGAGAAGGAATTGCGTGATGACTTCGCCAGCATTATCCGAGCTGCGCGTGAAAACAACGACTGGGATCAGCGTGAACTCGCCCAAAAGATGGCTGAGAGAGTCAATATCATTCAACATAGTGAATCCGGGAAAAGGCCGACAGATTCTGTGATACGAAAATTTGAGCGGATTTTGGAGATAGAATTGATGGTTATCAGGAGTGAAGAAGATGAACGCGCCGTCACCCACTCCAAATCAAGGGGTCTCACCCTCGCTGACTTTCTTGATGAGGCACACGAGGGTTCTTGATGGCTGATACGGATTTGGATGAGGTACCGTTACACATCATACATCTTGACCAAGATGACCCAAAAAAGTGTACTGCTCGCAAACTCGCGCGTTATGGATATGCAATATTGCACGAAAATTCACATCGTCCTCCTCGCAGAGGCTTCTTGCTTGACCCTGCATCTGGAATAATCCTCGGACCAGATGACCTGCCATTTATTGAGCGGGGTCAAGCATTGGTCGCCCTCGACTGTTCTTGGAAGCAATTGGACTCAAGTTTGGGCGAGGTGAAAAGCCGTTCCCCAAGACTGCAAGGGCGCACATTGCCCCTTGTCCTTGCCGCCAATCCAGTTTCTTGGGGAAAACCAGGACGACTTTCTACGGTTGAAGCCCTAGCAACTTGCTTGATGCTGCTCGGACGAGACAAACAGGCTCGTAAGATATTGGCACCATTTGCTTGGGGTGAACAATTCCTAATCCTCAACGCCGAGCCTTTAGCCGCATATGCAGCCGCAACCAACAGGGCGGAATTAGTAGAATTACAGTGGGAATTTTTTGACAAACCGCAATTATCGGACAGTTGAGCCATCGCTGATGCTACCATCTACCGTGATGAGACGAACCGCCCCTTCTCCATCATCTGCTGCGAGTAGCATACCATTGCTCAGAACACCACGAAGTTCACGAGGGGCCAGATTAGCGACAAATACAACCGACATCCCCATCAAATCGTCTTGGCTATAGTATTCCTTCAGGCCAGCGCATACAGTCCTCCCGTCAGGGCTACCATCGTCTATCCCGATTACAATCAGTTTGTCCGCATTCGGATGTTCCTCTACTGAGGTGATTGTTCCGGTTCTCAAATCCACCGAAGTGAATGTCTCAAAATCAATGTACGTCGTTCCTTCTGGTGCTTCGGTCATCTTGTCATCTCCGTTGTTTTTCCTACTACTTCCCTTCACTCCATGTCCGGGGTCTTTTGGCTCATTGGTATTTTCTTCAACAAGTGCAGTCTCTTGCGCGAGAATTTCTTCGAGATCAAGACGTTGGAATAGCGGGGCAGACTTGCTTCTATCCCAGGTCATTTCCACATTCCAGTCTATGGCTGAATCCCAAGCAGCCTCGCTGACCTCTCCCGGTTGTCCTAACATCTCCCAGAGTCTCTGTGCGCTGAATGGCAGGAATGGTTGTGTAGTGATGGCAAGGAATCTGGCGATACGCCAACTAAAGGCCAGATGGGCCATGCTTCCGACTGCCTCATCATCATTTGGCTGCTTGATGTGAGTCCACGGGGCGGCTTGTTGCATCAGTTGGTTGCCAAATTGTGCTGCAGACATCACGTGGCGCAACGCCTCCTTGTAGCGATGTAACCCGAGACTATTCACAATATCAGCATGGATTTTTTCAAGGTGTGCCATTTCCTCGTTGCACAACTCACCATTCTCATATTGAGCGAGCGGAATGTCTCCCTCAAGCCGATTAGCGAGAGATGTGATACGATTGATGTAATTACCATAGGTACCATTCAATTCATTGTTTACTTTCTCGACAAAATCTGGCCAATTGAAGTCAGTATCGTGATTTTCTGGCATATTGATGCTGAGATAATAGCGTAGAGTATCAGGGTCAAATCTCTCGAGGAAAGACGGTAACCACACGGCATGCTTACGACTCTTGGAAAATTGACCGCCGGCTAGCATCAAGTATTCCATCGCCGGCACATTATACTCGATTTGCAAGTCTCCGGGACCGGGAAGTGCTGTGTCATCATCAATTCCTTTCCCAGCAGCTGCGTGGTTTAGTCCCATGATGATTGCAGGCCAGATTACAGTGTGGAACGGAATATTGTCCTTGCCGAGGAAATACAAATGGCGCGGCTCAACCCCTTCCTCCGAGATTCTCCACCATTTTTCCCAGGCACTCTTGCCTGCTGAATGGCCAGCACCTTCAGCAATTCTATCCGACCAAATCCTCGCACAACTGTAGTAACCTTGTACGGCCTCAAACCAAACATAAACGCACTTGCCATGCCATTCGTCTTCATCCATTGGCAGGGAAATACCCCAGTCCAAATCTCTGGTGACCGCTCGCGGTCGAAGACCCATATCCAACCATTGTTTGGTCATAGCACGAACATTTGCTTTCCGATCAGGGTCACGGTTCCTCGAGTGCTCCTCGAGTGGAGTTTGGAATTTATCTAATCTATAGAACAGGTGGTCTGTATCCCTAATTTCAATCTTTGCTTCTGGATTCATCTTAGAACGAGGTTGCATTAACTCATGTGATTCATAAGTAGTTCCACACTCATCACACTGGTCTCCGCGAGCACCATCCGAATCACAATTAGGACAAATTCCCTCTACATAACGGTCCGGAAGGAAGCGTCCACCATCCTCACGAACCTCGTAGTATTGCTGCATGGTTTTTTTCTCAAATAACCCCGCTTCCATCAGCGAGATAAAATTTTCTTGCACATATCTCTTGTGTTCAGGATCACTAGTCCGGTTGAATAATGCCCCACCATATTCAATCCCTCGAGCATCTATGTTCGGCTGCCATGCGCAGCCCAAAGCAAGCAAGGCATCAGAATTGATTCGGTGGTATCTATCAACTACACTTTGTGGTGATTCACCGGTTGTTTCTGCGGTGACAGTAATAGGAGTACCGTGTTCATCAGAACCGCTTACCATCAACACCCGATTTCCTCTCGCCCTTTCGTATCTGAATTGAATATCGGGGGGTAGGTAACAACCGGCAACATGCCCAAGATGAAGTGGACCATTTGCATATGGCCAAGCCACACAAATAAGCACGTATTGCTCACTCATGTCACCCACTTCAGGTTACGCGAAGTAAACTCGCTATGTAGGCATTGGTGAGATTATACCACTGATTAAGTCAGTCCGAAGTCGGATACGAACTGCCATTGTCTCCGAATTTCTCTTTGGCGTATTCACGCATATCTTCGGCAGCAGTACCCTCTTCAATAGCTTCAATATCGGTTTCATCAACAATTTCAACGCCGAGTAGGGTCTCAATGATGTCCTCCATAGTAATCAGACCGAGTGTTCCACCGAACTGGTCTCGGACAATCAAAATCTGTTCCCTTAAATCCAGTAAAATATCAAGGGCAGCATCAACACTATCACCCTCGTCACAGAATTCAGCTTTCCGCATTATATCCACTATTTTGGCATCGTGATCATCCACCGCGGCTCTGCCAAGGATATTATTCCGCAGAACAATGCCCCGAACATCGTCAATTGATTCCCCAAGCACCGGCATCCTACCATGAGTCATGATTGGCAACTCATGCATCACATCTGCCACAGTGTGTTCAGCACTGATGGTTGTCATTACCACTCGTGGTGTCATCACCTCAACAACGCTGATTTCACGCAGGCGCAGGAGATTGGTGATGACTCTCTCCTCATCTTCCTCAATTGTGCCCTCATCTTCACCAATCTCAGCCATCGCGGCCAATTCTTCTCTACTTACCTTCTCTTGGCTAGATGTGGGAAATAGTTTACGAATCAATTCAATTGGAACGACAATCCAAATCAGCAGCAGAATCAATGCCTGAAGTACGAATGCAGCTGGTTTACTTAGCGACTTCCAATAAAGAGTTCCAATGGTTTTCGGTAGAATTTCTGATAATAGTAGAATACCCAATGTGAGTAAAGCTGAGGCAATAATCATCCCGTATTCACCGGGATTGCCCTTTTGCACTTCTGCACCAACACCGAGCGCACCCACAGTATGCGCAATGGTATTCAAGGTTAAAATGGCGGTCAAAGGCCTCTCTGGGTCATCCTTGAATCTGGTCCAAAGAGGGGCAGCCCTGCTTCCCTTCTGTTCGAGAACTCCAACGTATCCCCGACTGCATGAAAGCAATACTGCTTCAAGAATAGAACAGAGGAATGATGCCCCGAGGGCCAAACCCCCGTATACAATTATCATTGTCCAATCTACATCAATCAATCAGTTACACCCCGAATTGCGTGTAGTTAGTAATAATGCACCAATAAGCGAAATAAGTAATGAGGAGGTTTCCATTTTCGGATTCTTCCTGCAGTTGGATATTGACCTGCTGCATAATGAGCAGGATGATGCTGGTATTTCTTCCTTCCCTGACTATTTGTCATTCAATTATGTCAAGACTCATCTTTGGACTCTTCCGAGTCGCCATCTTCGGTTCCACCACCAGCCCAGCCGCGCTTCTCGCCCCAATCACCCAATGACTCAAGGCGTTCCATCCAGCGGCCACCACCTTCTGATTCATCCTTCTTGCCGACGACAAGCCATGCACCGAAAATCATATCCCACATTGTCTGATAATTTGGTGGTTCACGCTTTTTGTTGAATCTATACAGGGTGAAATCGATGAGAGGGAATAAAATCAATGCTACTGCAATAGCAATATTGGTAAAACCCACTTTTGAATTACTCTGAGCACCGCTACCGGTAACTTCAGCCAAGCCCATCATGAAAAGGCCTAGGGATGAGAGAACTAAGAAACTGGTGAAACTCTTGAGAGATTGGTGGATGAATGGTGGAGTCTTGTCTTTCCAAGTAACCCATCGTGTTCTAGTAAGGAACATTCCTATTGTTCTGCTAGTGAAATATGGCAGAATAAGTATGTTAATGAGAGGTGGAATTATTGCTAAGACAATGAAAATAGTAGGGTCGAAATACGCACCTGTCGCAGTGATACCTACCAAACCTGAAATGCCTGCCATATTTACTATAAAATCAACAAGGCGGCGAGCAAACTTGGCTGCCTCACCTGCATTTTGATATTGGTCTGGCATAGTCCTAGGTACTCTTGCCTTGCGTTCCCTCTTTTGGCGGGGTGCACGCTCTTTTCGCTGACGCCTCTCCCTGCGAGGTTTGGGTGTTGCCTTAGGATCAGCAGTTTTCTTTCCAGCCTTCTTTTTAGTGGCCTTCGGCTCATCCGTCTGCATCTTTCCTGCCTTTTCAAGAAGTCCCATCCACATCACTCTCCGTATATCTCACCCATCTGTTGGAAGAACTTGAAATCGTCGGAGTTCAAGAACTCATCTAGCATGTCCTCGGGCATCTCGCCGAGTTCATTGTTTATCATCTTAAAGAAACGTTTACGCGTCTTGGTATCTGATCCGCTTGGGTCTTCTCCAACCTTTTGGAACAACTTGAACGACTTACTGTCTACGAAATCTCCGACCCATTCTTCTGGCATCTCACCAAGCAGGCCGTTTATCATTGCAAAGAAATCGTTGAAGCGGTCAACGTCATCGCCATCTTCTTCACCCTGAGATGGTAGATCAGGAATTTCAGGCCGGTCTGGTAGATTATCAAGAATGTCAAAATCCTCCTCGCCGCTGAGAACAGCAAGCAGAGCCTTTCGCTCTGCGATTAGACCCTTAAGAGCAGGAGCAACCAACTTCTTTTCAGATTTATTACTCGCCGCCTTGTAGAATCTCTGTAACGGTCTCAGTAGGTCTTCAACCTCAGACAAGTCTTCCCGCAACTCAGCCTCAGATTCAGAATCTAGTTCGTTGTCAAATGTTTCTTCCTCATCATCATCGTCATCATCGTCACTTGGCACGGAAATCAGTTCTACTGTAGGAACAGCATCCCGACGCGCAACATGCTCGGCCTTACGCATCACGATGATTTCCCTATCCAATTCGTGGCCGAATCGGTCAGAATATCTGTCGAGCAATGTACCGACTTCCCCACTGGAGATTCGGTCTATTGCTCCATACATTTGGGGAAGGGATTTACCACTGCGTCGCTTCCACAATTCGGAATATGAATCGGTGCGTTCAAACTCTGCTTCTTCAACCTCAACGACTTCTTCCTCCTCTATCACAACAACCGACGGAGCAGGTGGTGAAGGTGCAGGAGGGAGATTTGATTCGGCAGGAGGCTCGGGTGCAGGAGGGAGTTCTGGCTCCTCAACCGGGGCAGGAGGTGGCGGTAACGGAGGCGGCGGCAGGTCCACCACAGCAGGAGCAGGCGGCTCAGGAGCAGGC
>Ga0066376_10000013_pt1 | contig 115222 bp, 111 predicted proteins | sample Knorr_S15_td_Bot_FD_77009 | JGI IMG/M metagenome (GOLD analysis project Ga0066376, IMG submission 77009) | Marine microbial communities from Southern Atlantic Ocean transect - Knorr_S15_td_Bottom_ad_5009_LV_A | ecosystem: Environmental > Aquatic > Marine > Oceanic | place: Southern Atlantic...
TCTTCATCATTACAATCAACCCAAGTATCTAAACCACCACATTCACCAACACAATCATAATCTACTACACAGTTGCCATCACAATCATAATTATCCATTGCATATTCACATGAACCATCATCAAAATCAGCGCTACTATAATTGCATGCATTTTCATCTGTACAGCCACCTGAGCCTACAGTAATAGAACCCACCATACCTAAAGAAGCATGAGGTGTACATTCATAATCATAATTTCCTGCCGTATTAAATGTATAGGAATAAGTCCATACATCACCAGAAGCGGCACCATTCCCAAATGATTCAGGATTTCCAAGATTTGAATCTGTAGACCCATCTACATTATGGAAACCTTCAAGATTTACCCATTGCACCGTTTCACCAGCAGAAACATCTAAATGTGCAGGTGTAAAAACATAATTTGAAACTTCAACTACATAATCAGCAGAAGGTTCGCCTGCACTAAACACCACATCTAATTCTAAACCATCTGAACTTGAAAATATTGGTGTTGATAGGCAATCTAGAGCAACATCCCCACTTAATTCAACAAGGGTTCCATTTCCAGCAGAAATAAAACTACCCGTGAATGAGAATCCAAGTACTAATGTGCCTGAAGTAGCTGTAGAAAATCCACTTGCTTCAGCATCGCCACCACTGGCACCTGAAACACAACCATCATGGCTAAACTGAAATCCATAAATGTCTGAACTGGATTCATAATTAAGACTTCCACCATCCAAAAACAACACCACATCCTGAGAAAACAGGAATACAACAGATGTGCAAAGTATTGCCAAGTTACGTAAGAATATATTATACATAGTTAAACTCCCCAATATTATTAAATTGATTATATAATGGATTGAAAAATTTGATTATTACTTGCAGGTAATCTGAAGAATTTACTGACCATGTAGGTGCATCCACTAAGAGTAAAGTCAAAACTGGGAATATCGATAAGAGTGTTTTGTGTAGTCGGTTAGGCGACTTCATCGAATGTTCCTCCTTCAAATAAATTTATTTAAATCTACCCTTCAAGATAGTTTAATTTTCCTCTAGCTCTCAATTACACGACATGAAAAGCTGACCGAATTTATTACCATTTATATAGTAATACAATAGATATATACTACTAAAAGCACTCAATCAACCACGTGATTTTCATCACATATACCTTCCTTAAAAATATTAAAATATTCTCAGATATTTTATAGTCAATCGTAAAATAAACTGTAAATTTCACCTCTATTTTATCATCATTTTATTAAATTTAAGGAAAACAAATGGCGCGCAAAAAAATTGCCCTCATTGGTGGCGGGCAAATCGGTGGAAACCTTGCCCTACTTATCGCTCAAAAAGAATTAGGTGATGTGGTTATCTACGACATCCCTCAAGCTGAAGGTATGACAAAAGGAAAAGCATTAGATTTGATGCAACTTCGCCCTCATGATGGATATGATGTAAATTTGGAAGGTGCAAGTGACCCTGCAAGTTTGAAAGATGCTGATGTTGTTATTATTACTGCAGGAATTCCCCGTAAACCGGGTATGAGCCGTGATGATTTATTAGAAATAAACATCAAAATTATTACGGATGTTGCCAACAATGTGAAGAAATATGCACCCAATGCATTTGTAATTGTAGTATCTAATCCATTAGATGCCATTGTGTACTCATTTTACAAAGTATCTGGATTTTCCAAAAATAAGGTTGTGGGAATGGCTGGTGCTTTAGACAGTGCACGTTTCAGAACCTTTATTGCTATGGAAACTGGCTTCTCTGTTCAAGATGTAAGCTGTATGGTATTGGGTGGACACGGTGACACGATGGTTCCAATAACTCGACTTGCTACAGTAGGGGGTGTACCTGTAACCAGTCTTATTTCTGAAGAACGCATTGCTGAAATTGAGCAACGTACCCGAGTGGCTGGTGGTGAAATCGTGAAGTTATTTGGAAATGGATCTGCATACTATGCACCTGCAGCATCCGCTATTGAAATGGCAGAGGCATACCTTCGCGACAAGAAGCGTGTGATTCCATGCGCATCTTTATGTGAAGGTGAATTTGGTATCGATGGTTACTTTATTGGTGTACCCACTGTAATTGGTGCGGGTGGTGTTGAAAAAATTTTAGAGTTTGATTTATTAGATAGTGAAAAAGCTGAACTTACCCAAACCATGGAAGCGGTAAAGAAAACAGTGGCAGAAACCAAACTGTAAAATTCATTTCAAGTAAAGTTATAGCGGGGCCTTCGGGTCCCGTTTTTGTTTACCGTTGTTTGTAAAACCTTAAAGTCCTTATTATCCCCCACCAAATTTTTATCCAATTTTTATAATATTCATTAAGGAGACCACATGTCTGATTTTTTAGGCAACATTGATAGCGCTTTTGGATTTCTAGTCGAGCATTTAGCCAAAGTGTTATTCTTTGATGTGTATGGATTCCCATTCATCGTACTCATTCTACTTTTTGGTGCCATCGTCTTTACATTCTATTTCAAATTTATTAATGTTCGGGGATTCAGCCATGCCATTGACATTATCAAGGGTAAGTATGATAATCCTGAAGATACTGGCCAAATCAGCCATTTCCAAGCACTCACCTCCGCCCTATCTGCAACGATTGGATTGGGGAATATTGCAGGTGTGGCTATTGCTGTATCTTTAGGTGGCCCTGGAGCAGTCTTTTGGATGATATGTATTGCATTCTTTAGTATGACTGCAAAATTTGTATCCTGTACCTTGGGTCAACTCTATCGACAAGTAAACCCAGATGGAAGTATTGATGGCGGCCCTATGTACTATCTTGAAAAAGGTCTGACTGAATTAAATTTAAAAACTTTCGGAAAAGCGTTAGGAATACTGTATGCCATTTTCATTATCGGCGGTGCATTCGGTGGGGGAAATATGTTTCAAGCCAACCAATCTTATGCTATTGTGGGTAGTCAGTTAGGGATAAGCTCCCTTACCTATGGTATTATACTGGCGATTTTAGTGGGGATTGTCATTGTTGGTGGAATTGAGCGAATAGGCCAAACCACCGAAAAAATAGTCCCTGCAATGGTGGTTCTGTATGTGGGTGCATCCTTATTTATAATATTTACGAATCTTGACAAATTGGGTGGTGTATTGGCATCCATAATGGGTGAGGCCTTTTCTCCCAATGCAGTCTATGGAGGTGCTGTTGGGGTATTGGTAACCGGTATCAAACGGGCTGTATTTTCAAATGAAGGGGGAGTAGGTTCTGCATCCATTGCCCATTCAGCGGCAAAGACAAATGAACCCGTTCGTGAAGGCATCGTAGCAATGGTGGGTCCATTTATTGACACCATTGTCGTATGCTTTATGACGGCATCCGTTATACTCATTACCAAAGATGCCAATCCGCTTTATCAAGTTGGGGGCGGTATCAATGGTGTAGAGCTCACTTCAGCTGCATTCGGTTCTGTAATTTCTTGGTTCCCTGCAATACTCTCCATTGTAGTCTTTTTATTCTCATATAGCACCATGATTTCGTGGTATTACTATGGCAACAAAGGGTGGAAGTATCTCTTTGGTGATACCACCATTCCTGTATATCAATTCCTCTATTTGGGATGTATTATTTTGGGCGCCATCGCATCACTGGGAAATGTAATTGACTTTTCAGACATGATGATTTTATCCTGTGCATTTCCCAATATTATTGGTGCCATGTTCATGCTACCCAAATTGAGAGTGGCATTAGACGATTATTGGACCCGATATACCACAGGTACATTTAAAACCTATAAATAATGGATGTAAAACCATTTGAGCGCTTTGCTATTGAAACAGCTAATTCTGCCGGTAAAGTGCTCATGTCTTATTTTGGTAAGCTTACCCATGTGGATAATAAATCCACAGACATTGACCTAGTTACCCATGCTGATGTGAAATCTGAAAAGTGTATTACAACAGCCATCAAAAACGAATTCCCTACCCATAACATTATAGCTGAAGAAAACGATTTTGAAACCGTAGATTCAGACTATTGCTGGGTCATTGACCCTCTTGATGGCACCACTAATTTTGTGCATGCCCTCCCTATTTTTGCTGTGTCTATCGGCCTTAGATATAAAAATGAAACCATACTGGGTGTAGTATATAATCCCGTATACGATCAATGCTTTCATGCTACACAGAATGGGGGGGCATTTCTGAATAACTCCCCCCTAAATGTATCTTCAACCAATACTTTAAGTAAAAGCCTATTAGCAACTGGATTTCCATATATTCATGATGAACGCTGGCAGGCAAGTTTTAGATTATTCCAAGACTTCTATTCTCGAAATCAAGGGATGCGCCGATTGGGTGCAGCCGCATTAGATTTTTGCTTTGTGGCCATGGGGCGTTTTGATGGATTCTATGAGTTCAATCTACAACCCTGGGATGTGTGTGCAGGTGATTTAATCTTACGTGAAGCCGGTGGACAAACCTCCGATTGGGATGGCACTACCCCCATGCCTTTTTCTGGCAATCGTATATTGGCGAGTAATAGATTTATCCACTCACAAATAAGTAAAGTACTCATGCAAGAAAAGTATAGTAAAGTATTTATTGGGGATTAGGGAATTAGGGGCTGGGTGTTAAGTGTTGGAAGTTAGAAATTAGAAGCTAGATCTTAAAACAATACAAAAGCCTTCATCATATGCCCGTGGAATGATAATAAAAAGGGGTTTCTGAGTATAATCATCCTAGAATAATATTCACCATAATCACTACATCTAAAATATTCACAATAGAATCCTGATTCAGGTCGGCTGCGCAGACCAAATCATCTGCCATTAAAGATTCATCTAAAATGGCATTCACTGTATTCACAATATCCAACACATTTACACCCCCATCTCCATTCACATCACCATCAGCTACACATTCATAATAGTACACAGATTGGATATGTACATCATCTAGAGCCGCCTCTACCACAGAGCCACCAGATCCATTATCACCATCATAATATTCATCTTTGGCAATAAATTTAAACTGCATCTGATTGGACAAAGGGATAAAATCAGAGAGTAGGAATCGTTTTTGTTGCCATTCACGAGATGACTCATTGGTATCTTCAATGGGTGTCCATGTGCTCCCACCATTATTACTTACATCCACCACCCAATGATCATTATTGGGATTATCCCCAGCATTATTCATATACCATCGCCAATATGAAAACAATGCATCATCCATATCGGTTAAATCTATTATGGGAGAAAATAAGGTAGTAATACCTCCATCCACATCGTCTGCACCAATTGAACCTGCACCTCCACCATTACCAGTTATAAAACAATTAACGCCATCAAGGGTATGGTCATCTTCGGGCTGTACTGCACCATTTTGATCAGTAGTACCATTAGGATTTCCCCACTCCCATATTCCTGCAGTAGCATCATCAAATGGACTGCCTGAAATCCACTGCTGCGGTCCAGATTCGAAGTCATACTCAGCGTGAGTTTCCAGTTCTCCATAAACAAATATATTATTTCCACTTTGTGGATTTCTTGATGTATTCTCGCCATCATCTTCTGCCGTAATGTAGTATTTCACCACGGTAGAAAAATTATTTATAGGTAATTCTATCGCATACATATCTTCACCCAATTCATCTAATGGAATGGTTTCCCATTCCCCCGAAATATTATAATGCAAGCCTACATCTATAACATTTTGATATACGGAGGTTACATTCGCTTCCACCATGATGGGAAAGCCATTATTGGGCATATCTCCCAAGGGAGTGTGATTGATGGATAGTCCCCCAAAACGTAGCACAAATAATCCCTGTTCCGTATCACTGGATACAACATTCCCGCTAGGAAGATTTACATAGGTTCCCCAATTTCCTACATATAACCCCTCTAACTCTGTAGTGTCATAATAGCCCACTTCATAGGGATTTGAAGGGTCAGAAATATTTACAAAACGTGTCCCATCGGCATAATAAGACATGACCAATAATCCTGAACTTTCTTGAATGTAAATATTATGGACGGTGTGAGTTTCAAAATCGGTTGTAAAATATTCACCCACTAGGTGAATATTATCATAGTCTGAAATATCATATATTTTTACATGCCCACCCACGGTTTCATCTGCTGTAATCAAAAATTGCTCATCTAGTGTGACGGCGCAATCATGAGTACTCACATAGCCTCCACCCGTATCAAAAGAGAGTATTGTGGTGGGGTTTGACTTATCACTTACATCAATGATGTATAAATATCCAGAATATATGGCACCACCATAGAGTTTATCGTTATACACATCAATATCATGGAGGTATTCACCGTTCCATGTGCCCACCAATTCAGGATTTTCAGGGTTGGACAAGTCATAAATCCATATGTCGTAAACATCTGCCCCCACAATATATAAATACCCATCTGCATCAATATGGATGTTATGGCTATTGTCCACATCTGTAATGGTGTTCACCAATGTAGGATTATCGAGATCAGATACATCCACTACCTTAATACCGTCATCTGCTTCAGTGCCAATATATACGTGCTCATTCCAATATTTCAAATCTCGCCATATACTTTGTGAACCCGGTATTCGTCCCACTTCAAATGGATTATTTGGATCCGTTACATCTATAAATGCAGCCGCATTCTGTAATCCGATAACGGCAAATTCTCTCCCATCCTGTGCAAAACCTGTGATGTCAGATGTTTCTTGTTCAAATGGGTAAAAACTCATCAATTGCACATTCTCTCCTTGTGAAAATACAACCGATAATAATAAAATGAGTAAAATCTTTTTCACAATTCCTCCTATTTAATCATGTAATATAAAATACACCATGGTCATTATATCTAAAATATTTACAATATCATCCATATTCATATCGGCAACTACCTGCTGTTGTTGGGTAAATGAACTATCTTCCATTATATAGTCCACAATCATCACAATATCTAATATATCTACGATACCATCTGCATTTATATCGCCCATTTGAAAGGGGTTGGTCCATCCTGCTTCTGTAAATTCGACCACAAATAGTCCTGTACTACGGTCAGACACAATTATTCTATTAGAATTAAAATAGGGGAATACTCCCCACGCACCGTCAAAAAGTCCCGCCCCGCTATAGGGGTAAGTATCATAAAATCCAGCAATTTGCATATCATAGGGATTTCGAACATCTACAATCTGTAAACCAAATGCATAATGACTAGCAAAAATATATCCATTTTTGTAAAAAATATTATGAACAGACCATTCTTCACCAAATTCAGGATACCATTCATTCATGAAGGTAATATTGCTTAATTCACTCACATCCCAAGAGAGTATATGCCCACCTGCTGTTTCTGAGGCTGAAAAAAGGCTATTCCCATCTTCAGATACCCAACAGGCATGTGAACTGGGTATTTCTCCCCATGTGGTAATTAATTCAGGAGCAGTTTTGTCAGAAATATCAATGGCATGGGCAGTCCCTGTATATATTCCCATTCCATAAAGAATATCACCGCTTATACACACATCATGTAGATAATCGCCATTCCATTCCCCCACTTTCACCGGATTTTCAGGGTCTGATAAATCTAAAATTATTAAATCAGCTACACCCCATGCATTATCGTCTTCATTTGAACCAATCACATAGAGATAGGCATCATCTTCACTCATAATATTATGTGACTGAACCACCCCATCCCATTCATTCACCAGCTGTGGATTATATGGATCGCTCATATCCACCACCTGAATCCCTTGTGGAATAATAGTATATTCTTCCTGGTATGGATCTGAACGATTGGCTTCCGTTCCAATATAAACATATTCTCCAAAAGCTTTGATATCCCGATGGGTTGAGTAGCTACCGGGAATAAACCCTACTGAAACAGGGTTTTGGGGTTCTGTAGAAATATCCACAATGGAGGTACCATTCCAAGTTCCGACAAGTGCAAATTCAGTTCCATTGGGGGCAGTATAACCCCAAATATCATTATATTTTGACGCACCCACTAGCGGGTCAAGCCCCTCATCCCAATGGGATACTAATTCTGTATTGAATGACACGGGCAATGGGATTACATGAAGGATTTCAGACTCCATTTCGATGGTCCCCGTAATTTCATTAATACCCACCACTTGGCATTCCAATTCTTGGCCATGTATTAATCCTGAAAATTCATATTCATGTACCTGAACGGGCAACAATTCAGTAGACCAATTTTCTTCACCTAAATTTCTCATCCTCACTTCATAATGGGTAATTTGAGATACTTCGATGTATGGATTTTCATGCTCCCATTCCAATGTAATTGAATTTTCAGTTACGGTCACATCAAAATGTGAGAACTCCCAATAATTTCTATATTCTAATTTTGCAGGCTCAGATGAGAACCATGTTTGAGCCGGGCGACGCCGAAGCCATGAAAAATATAATACATCTGATGTGGTAATATCTATATTCGCATAATATACCCCAGTAGGGTCATAATCAGATGCCATGATGAGAAGGTATTCTAAATCCATACCGGAAATATCGGTTGGATTCCATTCAAAATCATCATCCGATTGCTCAAAAAAACACACATTCAATCGTCTTGGATTTTGAAGATCACTTACATCCCATACTGAACCTGGGAATACCCCAAGCCCCATTGGCTCACCTAAATTTGTTGCAGAAAACACAAAAGCTGCAGATGCACTATCTGGATGAGATGAGAAATGTACATTCACATTCATTACATCAAAAGGGTCAACTGAGGAGGTTCCATAAAGTCCCATGCCATACATGATGCCATTATCGAAGGCTTCACCCCCTGCAACGGGCATACCCATAAGCCATGGATTTTCAGAAATGAACTGAACATCTAATCCTCGAGGGAATAGAAAACTAAAAATGCAAATGAGTAAAATCGCTTGAATTCGCTTCAATGATTTACTTCCTTTCAAAATTCATGGATTGAATGTAAAAACGAATAGAGAATCAACAAATATGATTATTGTAACAGGTTCTTTCTAAAAGGCTACACTTAATGATGCATATATTCATTATCCCCCCATTCTATCACTTCGATTTTCACATCGGTAGTACCTGTACTTAAAAAGTCTAACTTTTTGGCAGCACCATAAGAACAATCCAAAATTCGGCCCGCAACATAGGGGCCACGGTCATTGATTCGCAGTATAAGTGATTTATTATTGGCTAAATTGATAACGCGTGCGATGGTATTTAGGGGCATGGTTTTATGTGCCGCCGTTATGCCATACATATCAAAAATCTCTCCGTTGGCTGTTAACTTACCGTGGAAATCTTTTCCATAATAAGATGATACCCCCGTAAACACTTTTTGGGATGTATCAAACTCAGCTAGGGTTGGTGCTTTTGTAACGGGGATAAACTTAACTTTATTATTATTGACAGATTTAGTGGATGCTGGTTTTTGATGACTCGGTTTATATCGTGGTGCAGGTGTACATGCCAATATGAGCAATAAAATAAGTACCTTTTTTAGCATTATAGATCAGTGATACTCCACCAAACCCTTAAGGTCATGGATGGAGGTTAATTTATTATTTTGGCAATATTGGTCCAACTCATCTGCTAGACGAATGGCAATACCCGGTTCACGATAATTTAGCGTACCGATTTGTACTAAATCTGCTCCTGCTAATACAAATTCAATCACATCTTCTGTACTGCTGATTCCCCCCAAACCAATAATGGGAATATTAACCACTTTAAATATTTTGTGTACATTTGCCAATGCCACCGGCTTTATTGCAGGTCCCGACAGGCCACCAAATGTTGTATGAATTTTCACTTTTCGCGTGTTGATATCAATACCCATCCCCACCAGTGTATTGATTGCACTTACCGCATCCGCACCGCCATTTTCTGCGCCCTGAGCAATATCCTCAATGGAGGTAACATTGGGACTTAATTTCATAACCAGTAGCTTAGATGTACATTTTCGTAATTCAGTCGTAAGTGATTCTGTCATCTGCGCACTCACCCCAAAGGACATTCCCCCCTCTTTTACATTGGGGCAGGATATATTAATCTCATACCCCACATGATTTCCACCAGCAGCTTCTAAAATTTGGAGGGTCTCAACATAATCTTCTATGGCTGTCCCTGCAATATTGATGATTATTTTTGTATCTATTTCATTCAAATATGGAAGTTTGGTTTTACAATATTCGTCAACACCCACATTGGCAAGCCCAATAGAATTAAGCATTCCTGAAGCCGTTTCTGCAATTCGTGGGGGTGGATTACCTTCTCTGGGATGTCGTGTTACAGATTTAGTTACAATCCCCCCAATCTTATTTACATCCACCATGGATGCAGTTTCATGACCATACCCATAAGTACCACTGGCCACCAATATAGGGGATGCAAACTCTACATTTCCAAATTTTACAGATGACATGTTTTAATTTCTTTCGACTCAAAAATGGGACCATCCATGCAGACTAATCCAAACCGGTTTCGGTAACTATGCTCGGTTGTTGTTTTCTTTTTTTCAAACGCTACAGTACAACCCTGACAAATTCCAAATCCGCATGCCATTAGTGTCTCTAACGCCAAATCACATTCGATTCCCTTACTTATGGAAAATTGGCGAACCGCCTCCATCATTGCGGGTGGACCACAGGCGAAAATCTTTACATTTCCTATATCTCTATTTTCCAGAATAGTTTTTAGAGGGTCAAGTACATTCCCATGAATTCCCAGAGAACCGTCATCGGTTGTCATGTAAATTCTATTTTGGGGTTGATGTTCCATGAAGTGATCTGCTGAATTTCTTGCGCCCATGATGAGTGCATTATCTGCACCTGATATCTCTAATTCATAGTACAGATTCAATATGGGAGCAATTCCCACACCGCCGCCAATTAGAATTGAAAATTTCTGTGTATAACCCTTCCAGTAATTTCCCAAAGGGCCAATCAGGTCAACAATTTCCCCTTCTGACCAATTTTTCATAAATTCTGTACCTTCGCCCACCACCTTATAAATGATGCTTATCATTCCACCTCCTTGGCTGGCCACACTCATGGGTCTCCGCATCATTTTATCCCAATTATCTGTGGGTAAAATATTGATAAATTGACCGGATTTTATAGATGCTGAAATTTGGGGTGAGTTTAAAAAGGTCTGGAAAGTATTGAACGCGATTCTTTCAGTTGATTTAACAATCGCAAGTTCATTGAGTATCAATTATCACTCCTCAGTTCTAGTAAATAAGTTCTAATCACCAGTTGATAGCCTGGATAAATTCTGTCTGGATTTTCTAATTGTTCTTTATTATCATATAATAATATAGACCATGCTAATTCATCATTGTAAATTGTTTTGGCAATGCTCCATAATGTTTCACCAGATGAAACAATATACACATCTTCATCGACAATTTCAATATCATAGGATGAGGGTTTTTTAATTTTCAAAATCTGATAAGGGAAAATTAATGCTGGATTATATCCAACCAGTTCTTTATTCCAATTATATAGCAATCCCCAATTCAATTCAGAACCCAATTCTTTTTTGGCAATGCTGCGCAGAGATTCACCATAAATAACAATATGTTCAATCCATGTGCTATCCACAGATAATTCAGAGATTATTTGGATTACAATGTTCGTGTCAGACTCAATTATTTCTGTGGAAATAGGCTCATCTTCAATAATTGTAACTGAATCTTCTTCCATGGTTTGTATTTCATTTATCACTTCCATATCTACTTCATCCACAGTTTCAATTGGGGGGAAGGGAATATCTTCAGCAGATGGAAATTCAAGGAGTGGGTGATTAATTATGATAGAATCTGAGTCTATTTCGACCATAGATGTATCTGGCTCTGGGGTAGTAAAGTTTTCGGATGCTTCGGTTAAAAACGCAAGTATATCATTTTGGTTCTCAATAAAATCTTCGTTAAGGGAACTTCCAATAAACCCTTCAGCTAAACGTGTGGAATCAGGAAAACCTAGACTATTTGGAAATTCTACGGATAATAGGGTACCCCACACCCCACTGGAGTCCAAATCATTCATGGCAATCATTGATTTGTATCTGAACATGGAATTATCAAAATCATTCAAAACTTTTTTATAATAATATTTGGCAGAATCTTCAATTCCCAATTCGTAATCAAAAATATCACCTAAATTATAGTATACTGAATCTAATGTAGATAGGGAGAGTGAATCTAGGTTACCACTTGAATCCGGTTCTAAAAATCCATAATAGGATTTTATTTTATTGAACGCTCCTTTCAACCGCTGGGCTGATGTTTTATAATTTGAATGTCTTCCCGCTAAGACAGAATCAAAAAGGATCATTACAGAATCTAATTCTTCATAATCAAAGTATGCATTTATAGCATTCCCGTAATCAAGTCTTTGCTGAACTAATTCTTCTTCAATGGTAATACTTTCTTCAATTTCATTGACTCTATTTTTTGCGATGGTGGTAAAATTATTATATATATTTTCAAATGAAGCATATTCCTGATAATTGACAATGGCGCCCTCAAGATCATTAAGATAATAATCAAGTACGAATGCATAGTAATATAGTGATGTGGTATCTCTTTCATTTTCAAATAAATTATAAAATGAATTTGCAGTAGAATCAATGGAAATAGAGATTAGATTCCAAACATTATCTCGTTTTGAAACAATGGTATTTAAGGTATCTGATTCACCTCCAATCATGGTGCTATAAGAAGATTCGGGGTATTCATCCGATAATTTAGATTTCCATTCACCATCGGGATAAAATCGTGACAATACAAAGAGTGATTGAGATCTAAATTTTGATTCTGGATATTGGTCTACTAGTGCTTTGAATTTCTCTAATGCGATATCCTCCTTATTAAAATCAAACATTAACTTTTCAGCGATTGTAAATAAAAGTGAGTCGGGGGTTGCATCTGCCCTTCCCCTTGCAACTGGGATGCTCATTTGTTCACGATTTCTAAGGGAAAAACTTTCCATCTCATCTTCGAACTTTAGCGCCGTAGAATCTTTAGATGCATCTTCATTTGATTCTGGGTGTTCAATTTTGTATTCATATTCCTCTTGAAGCGCTGAAAAGTTTTCAATTACAACTTTCATATCTTTCGCTTTTTTCCCATACTTTGAGCTGGATCTTTCTTTTTTGGCAGAATCAAAATAATCTTTAGCCAACACAAGATCAAAATCTTCCATCAAAGCTATATAACCCAAGTGGTAAAATGCTTCTGCTGATTCATCCTTACGTTTATATGTTGAAGTAAAATCACTTAATAAAAGTTTTGTGGTTTTAAAATCACGCTGATCCAAATATACTTTTGCACGTTCTAACTCTAGTTTCATATGTATTTTCTGAAATTCAGATTGACCCAGTAGATTGTCAATTTCAGTAATAATATCGTTATAGTTCCCCAGTTGTCGATTATATTTTATCCAATCTAATTTAGCATCGAGTCGTATTTGCATTGGGGCAACTTCTGACAATTTATCCAGATAGGTAATAACATCGGTATATAGTTTGTTTTTCTCCGCAATCTTTACCAGTTTCATATAGAGAGATGTTTTTTTAGAGCGAGATCGGGTCAATTGACCTGCTTTTTCAAAATAATTAAACGCAAGTTTCGTCGAATCCATATTTATTGCCATTTCGGCAATTAGATTATAAATTAAATAAAACTGATATTTTGAGGGTAAGTCTGTGGTTGTAATTTCTTTAATATCATCCCCAAGAAAATGAAATTCTTCCATGCGAAAATGGCAATAAGTAAGAAGAATACGAGCTTCTCCAATATATTTACTTTGAGGATATTCATTTTTCAATCGTGTGAGAAATTCTTTGGATATTGCAAAATCTCCTTTTATAAAATGGGAATTGGCAATAATGAAATAGGCATCATCGATGTACTTACTGTCTGGGTATTTATCCAGAACGATATAACTATTTGAAATGGCTTCATCCAGTAGCTTTTTGGCTTGTGGAGGAATTTCACCTTCTTCTAATAGGGAGGATTCCTCAATAATTTTAGATGCATTTTCAAATGATTTTTCAGCGTTAAAAAAGGTGTTATAATAAACACAAGATGTGAATATGGGGACTAATCCAACGTAAACCAGTATCTTTAGGAGAGTGTAATTTAGTTTTGATTTTTTTCTATTTTTTTTCAAAACTAATAATTTTGTATACACTATAATCTATGCCTTCTGCTGACAAATCTAAGATTTCATTCATAATATCTGTAACTGAATAATCATGACCAAATTCGATAGCAATAATTTGGTCATTGCTCATGTATATTTTCAAATCATTATTATTTCCTGATTCAATACTAACAACATAGGATAAATTCAACAACCAAGACTTATGTTGCGGTAATCCATCTGGGTCCAGAATTGTATATGTAAATTTCACAAATGGAGAATAGGTTTCTGACATTCTTCTTTTCCTGAATTAACTAGCTTAAATTGATTCCACTAATACGGAGTTTAGTCGCCCTACAAATTCTGCAGGATTTTCTAATTTTACACCTTCTACCAACAATGCTTGATCCAATAATAATTGACAAATATTGTCAAAAGCTTTCCCTTTTTTCATTTTAGTGAGTCGTATTACAATAGCATGCTCTGGATTGATCTCTAAAATAGGTTTGGCATCTGGCATATTTGCTCCTTGCCCCATCGATCTCATCATTTCTCTCATTTGTACACTGGGATCATTCTGGTCTGTTACAATACAAGATGGAGATTCTGTTAATCGAGTTGAGGCTTGAACATCTTTCACTTTATCACCTAAAATCTTTTTAATCTTTTTAATAAGTGGTTTTACCGTCTTTTCAACATTTTTATTATCTTCATCTTTTAGATCCTCAGCTGCATCACTATGAGCCACGGATTTTAAAGAAAATTCACCATATTTAGGTACTGCAGAAATAATAATCTCATCAATTTCGTCATCAAGGATTAATACCTCAACACCTTTATTTTTATACATTTCCAATAGAGGAGAATTTTTTAATGTGAGTTCATTTCCACCAGTAATATAAAAAATATTCTTTTGGTCACCACTCATACCATCGGTATAATCAGAAAATGAAATCAACCCATCACTTTTGGTACTTTTAAATCGAACCAAATCTAAAAGTAACTCTTTATTCTCATGATCTTGATATAAACCTTCTTTAATTGGACGACCATACTGTTCATAAAATTCCATGTATTTCTCTGAATTTTCTGACATTTTCTTCAACTCAGTTAGAACTTTTTTTACTGAATTGGATTTTATTTTTGACAATATTTTATTTTGCTGAAGAATTTCTCGGCTTATATTTAATGGAATATCCTCTGTATCGATAACCCCCTTTAAAAATCGTAAATAGGTGGGCATGAGATCCTTATCATCATCCGTAATAAAAACTCGTTTTACATATAATTTTACTCCAGGTTGATAATCAGGTTGATACATATCTTGAGGTGCATTCTTTGGAATATAAAATAGGGTAGTATAGTCTAATGCCCCCTCTGCCTGTGTATGAATATAATGCATGGGCTTTTGATAATCATTGGCTATTGATTCGTAAAATGAATTATAGTCCTTCTCTTTTATACTCCCTTTTGAACGTTTCCAAAATGCTGAAGCTGCATTGATTTGTTCAATCTTTTCTTCAGTGGATTTGTTCTCCTTATCATCTGTTTTTTCTTCAGTATAATGAAGAAAAATAGGAAATGAAATATGGTTGGAATATTTTTTTACAATCTGTTCAATTGACCAACGATTTGTATACTCAGCACCATTTTCATTCAAGTGAAGGGTAATTGTTGTTCCCGCTTCATCTCGCTTATCTTTTTCAATTATAAATCCACTTTTCCCGTCACTAGACCATTTGTATGCGTTTTCATCACCTGCTTTTCTTGAAATAACTTCAACATGGTCTGCAACCATATATGATGAATAAAATCCAACCCCGAACTGTCCAATTAGATTAGAATCCTTTTTTTCATCTCCTGATAATTTTTCAATGAAATTCTTCGTTCCTGATCTGGCAATAGTTCCTAAATGTTCACTCAATTCATCTTTATCCATACCAATTCCCGAATCCGATATGGTTAAACGTTTTCCTTCTTTATCAAAAGAAACATCTATTCGAGGGTTAAATTCAAATTGCTTGAAATCATTATGTGTGAGCGTTAAATATTTTAATTTGTCAAGAGCATCTGATGCATTAGAAATGAGTTCTCTCAAAAATATTTCTTTATGAGAATACAGTGAGTGGATAATTAAATGCAGCAGTTGTGATACTTCGGCTTGAAACTTGTGTTTTGACATTAAAAACTCCAGATTATAAAATGTTTATTTTTTACACTAAAACTATATATGAAATTTAAGATTTTATCACGTTTGTCTACAATTGTAAATATCAATAATAAAATAATATTTTCTACCCTAATTTTTATTTCTAATGCAATCCACATCAAATTTAAACAATTACGATATTCAACAAAAAATTATTCAATTTCTCGAGATAAAATATTAACTAATGATTTCATTTTACGATATTCTGCTTCGATTTTTCGTATTTTGTTATTTGAATACCTTCTGGAAATTGTTAAATCCGTCTGTAATGAATCTAACTGTTTTAATAATCGATTCCGTTCATTTATCAATGAATTAAGTGCTAATCGTTGAGATATTATCTCATCCTCACCTGTGTACAATCTCTCTTTACATTCATTAAATTCTTGCATGATTGAATCGTATTCCTGATTGGAAAAAGAAAACAAATTTGTTAAAATATTAAAAAAACTGCTCCCATTTTCTTTATTCCCTATTTCATTTTCATCTTCATATATATCACCTTGAATCTTATCTGTTGAACGCATATTATTTTCTGAATTTTCGGCATCAGATTGAGGCTCATAATCCGCTTCAAATAAATTTGAATAATGGTGAGAACTCTTTTTCTGAAACTCACGGCTTTTTATATTAAACCGATCTACATCTGATTCGCAGGCTAAAAATACTAATATTGTAAAGTATAGAGAAGAAATTCTCATAAAGCAAACTTAATATTTATTGGGGATTGAAAAAAATAAAAATAAAAATAATACTCGTACGGATTACAAGGGATTATTGCCATTTAATATTATACGAATGTGATGTAGGAATAATTTTCTCTAAAAAGGGAAATAAATGGCGGGGATATTTTTCTTTAGGGTATAGAACATCTAATATATATGAATTGAGAATATATTTAGTTTCTTCAGACATGAATCAATTTACATTATTATGATTTATACATCCAAGAACGGAAAAAGAAGTTTTGCATATATGATAATACTGTAAAATGGGTAATTTTCATCCATGGAAAATACATATGTTATCGGCGTTGACATTGGCGGAACCACCTATTCCACCTCTCTATTCACGCAAGAACTAAAATTAGTACATACATCTGAAATTGTTCATGTTTGTGAATCCAATAATCAAGTCCAATTATTAGATGCAATTTCAAAACAAATTATGGATGCAGCAGAAGGGAAATCTATTAATGGAGTAGGATTCGCTTGCCCAGGGCCATTAGATGCTAAATTGGGGCGAATTTTAGATACACCCAATCTATTATTATTACAAAATTGTGAATTTATCAACGAGATGAAAAATCGCCTTAACCTTTCCTGTTTTTTGGATAATGATGCAAACCTATTTGCATTGGGTGAATATAATTCACATTCTGGGAAAAAGGATGTCTTTATCGGTATAACCTTAGGGACGGGCCTTGGTTTTGGTATTGTAATTAATGGTGAACTATTTACGGGTGCACATGGCATGGCCACTGAATATGGCATTTCTCCCGTAGCATGTGGAAAATGGGAAACTGATATCTCAATTGATGGGATTACCAATCTGAGTGAAAAATACCTCCATGAAATGCTGGACCCAAAAACAATTTCCAAAATGGCCTCTAATGGCAATGAAAACGCTCAACATATATGGGATAAATTTGGTGAAAAATTGGGGCTCTGCCTAAGCCATGTTATTAATATGTTTGACCCTAATGCCATTTCAGTTGGGGGTGGTCTCTCAAACGCATTCAAACATTTCCAATATTCCATGAGAAAAAATATTATTAAATATTCGCCAGCATACGTCCATTACAATATTGAAATTTTTGAATCTACAGATAAAGAATTATCCGCAAAACGAGGGGCAGCCCTTAATGCAACTATACAAATGGATATTGATTTTAAGTGAAACTAAGTAAAAGAGACTATTTATAATAAATAATAATTAATCAAACAGATCTGAGTCTTCTCTGTCTTTTTTTTCTTTAATAGTATGACCCTTTCTACATTTTCGACACCATGACTGAATGTAGGTATAGTTTTCCTTATGCATTACTCCAAAGTCTCTTCGAATTTCTTCATTTGTATGGCTTTCAAATCCACAGTTAGGACATTTTTTATAATTTGGGTATGTGGGATTTTTATATTTTTCCACATCGAATAATTGGAGCTTTTCCTCCGTAGAAAAATCTTTTCCTATCATTTTTAAAAAAGTTTTAAATATATTTGTTATAAAACCCATTCGATTTAGATTAGTGATCAAGCTTTGGCATCGTCAGAGGAAACACCAATGACTTCAATATCAATGATTGCAACCCTTTCCATTGAAAAAAGGAAACCCAAAATTAGTATTATTACAAGGATATATTTTTGCATAGCCAAATCGTAGGGAATTTATACTTTATCAAATACTATTTCAAAACCTTCTGTCAATAACCCAATTTTGCTTTGGATTATTTACTACTGAGATATATGCAAACTGGAATTGTAAAGAAAACTGTAGAAGTGGGTTTAGTTAGATAGGATGATATTGACTAATGCAATGATATCTAATATATTCACTTCACTATCATCATTTATATCAGAACCTTCTAATTCTACAGTTTCAGGACTTAATATGTGATTAACTAAAATAACAATATCAAGTATATCTACAGTATCATCATCGTTTAAATCGCCACTAATAGAGCTATTAAAATTAAAACTAATTGCAACGGGTCTATGGTCAGATATATTATAGTCATATTCATTCCAACCCCCCTCTAAGTATTCATCCACTTTAATTGTCAGTATATCTGAATTGTCCAACTCATCAAATAATTCATTAGTGATTAATATATGGTCTAAATGTGATGGCCAAGAAGGATAAGACCAGTCTGAACTATTTCCACTTGCAATACTATAATCTACAAAAAAATAGTTTTCTGTATCATTTAATATATTTTGGAACACATTATTTTGAGATGATTCTGAAATATCATCATTTAAATCCCCCAATACAATTACATTTTCATCAGATAAATAAGTATCGATATATTCTTTTAAGAAGTTAACTGCATTATATCTCCGTTTCTCTTCATCTGCTTCATCATTCATATCTAAATTGCCATCACCACAACATTTAAAATGGTTATTAATTATAAAATAATTTTCTCCCATAAAACTCATATCCATTACCATTGGGGAACGTGGAAAAGCGTTCCAATATGGTGATGTTGTATATATTTCATATATGTTATTTATTTGTACTACATCTGTTTTATAAATATAAGCTAGTCCTGAAAACCACGCTGATTCGTAATAACCCGTGTAATTGGTAAGCTCATTTAACATTTGGTCAAACATATCTTTATCATCCAGTTCTTGCATTGCCAATATATCTAAATCTAACTGCTGTATAATTTGAGTTACATATTCAACTGTAGCTTGTCCATTTTTGGGAAACCACTCAATATTCCAGGTTGCGATATCTAGAGAATTATCATCACCAAATGATAAATCTTCTAAATCTTGAGAAAAAATAAATATATTCAATAATAAAACAACTGATATTCTATAAAATTTCATAGCTTAACTTAAACTTTTTATTTACTTATAATCAATTTGTCATCGTAGTATCAAGACTACTGAGATATATGCTATTTGGGTAAGAAAAAAACCCTCCAATTAAGGAGGGTATCTCTGGGTACCGAGAGCCGGGGTCGAACCGGCACAAACATAAAGTTCGATGGATTTTAAGTCCCTTTTTGCTCGTCGAGAGAGAACACAAAACGTGTCTAAATTGCAAGAGATTCGCTTTAACTAACACAGGAGAGAAGCGAATGAAACAAGATGTCAGTAGATACATAAAAACACGCCATAGCAGCTACCATTTTGTAGGTAGAATAAATGGTACTTTAATCAGGCAATCCCTCAAAACAAATAACTTCGCTGAAGCCGTATTAAGGGCTGAACAGATACTTGGGCTCAAAGACCCATCTGTCGTGCCAAGTTCGTCTGAGAAGTATTTCATAGATGCAGTTGACGATTACTTTAGAACTAAATATAGTAAGCTCAATGCGTGGCGTGATGGGTATTCTAAGGGCAATAAATGCAATGCATCAGATGTTTTAACAACCCTAAGAAGATTGCAGGAATTTGGGGAGATTACCTGTCTATCAGAAATAATCTTCCCCCTACTTCAAAACTTCATAGATGACGTGAAATTAAACTCATTGGTCACTGGCAGCAAAACTGCAAAGCGTACTGTGAGTAATAAAACCTTAAATAAGCACGTGACTAGGATTAAGGGTTTCTTGAAATACTGTGTAATTATGGAATACATAGTAGTTAATCAGGCTGAGAAATTCGATAAGCTTCCTGAATCAACACCTGACCGAACTACATTCACTGATGAGCAAATAACTGCTATCCTAGAACAAGATAGCACCTATGCCCCATTCTTTGAATTTATGTTAGAGACAGGTGTGCGTGCGATGCCTTCCCACTGACTAAGGATAATTTCCCTGATGGTGATAAAATCAAGTTTGAATCTGTTAAGACCAAAATCAAACTATATGTGCCAATCAGTAAACGTGCACAGGAGATTGTTAAATCAATTAAAACTCATAGGTTATTCCCTTGGGCCGAAGGCAGCAAGAAGAGTATCCCTCAAGCTAGGCTACATCAATTGCTTGGCGATAAATACTGCAAAGACTACCATATCACTACGCATACATTTAGACACACATTTGCTGTGGCTAAATATAAAAAGTACAAGAATATGGATATTGTCTCAAACTTCTTAGGTCACGAACATTTATCTACAACTAAGATATATGCCAAGAACCTACCGAATGATGTCCTAGGAGATTACCTAGACTAAGGCATAATAATTAAGGGGTCGAAAGGCCCCTTTTTTATTGCTTAATTAACACCCCAACACACATCACTTCACGATTAAAATTTATTGCGTATATTATGGGTAGAATTTTAAGGAGAAACAATGAAGAAACTTATACTACATCAAACTAAGGAGATATAAATGGGAAAAGGTCAAAACGCCAAAAAAGTAACTAAAAAACCACCTACTCAAACTGCAAAAGAAAAGAAAGCAGCCAAGAGACTGAAAAAAAATCAATAATTATTCTTATTGAATGAGCTGATTTAACTACGATTGTTGGACTAATAATTGAGGGGGCTTAAATGCCCCCTTTTTTATTACTTAACACCCATTTCTTCCAATTCTGCTTCACTGTAATTATCGCCAGCAGGGAGAGGATTTTCTGGTTTACCAGCATGTATTACACTTATCATAAATGCCATTCGAACAAATAAGACCAATAATGATATGATATAAATCAACATCAATCCCTGACTCAAATATTTGCCTGCGTTAATACCGCTGACTAATAACGCAATAATACCCACTGTATTTAAGAACAATTCAAATCCCACCCAATTTTTTACAGCATCAACAAATTTATCCATAATAACTCCTTAATTAATAAAGGAATTTATGGGGATTTATGCCTTACTAAATACCTTTTCCGATACTTTCAATTTTCAAAAAATAATTTAGACTGACTAATTTAAATCATTCCGTCCTCCAACTAATCATTCCACTATACGCCAACTCGTTGACAACTTATTCGGGAATCATAATCACGTGACTTCCATATATACTGCCAGTTTATGCCCTGTTATTCAGGTGGATGGTTATGTTCATTGTTGGCACGTATGTAGTTAGATTGAAAAGTAAGCTGTTAGGACTAACTGATAAGTATATACAACCCGGGGGGTATAAATGAACCGGGGGGCTAAGATGATTTGATGGGCTATCCTTGGTTCGTATGTGTAAACTACTGGTTTTCTAATCCCCCGTCCGCTTAAAGGTAGGAGTTTGTGTATTGTGCGACCAAGACATTTTGTTAGTTAGTCTCCCTGCTTTTTGGTAGGGTAGATAGTTATTTCTTAATCTGGAGGGTTATATCTAAATTCTTTGATGCATAATTACCCCAGAATACGTGACTTGATAGTTCAAATTGATGCACTTGGACCCCTTCAGGTTTATGATGGAGAACGTTGGTATGATTATATGTCTATGGAATTAAAGCACGAATTACTTACATTGTTCGTCTCAACTATTGGGGATTATTTCACCCACGAAGTTCTGTCAATTACTGATATTAAGGGATTTCGTGCAGTGGGCGAGGATGACAAAGAGAAATTGAAGCCAATACTGACTGAATTAAAGGAGCTGATATGAAACATTGTGATTATTGTAAAGAAGAAGTTAAAGATGAGGCAATTAAGTGTAAGCATTGTGGGTCAATGATTTATTCATCTAAACCATTTTTGAAAGTTATGAAGTGGGTTGGTTTTGTATTCTGTTTTTTCATTGGGATGTTCATCACCTATCTGATATTATTGTACTAACTAATCCCAAGGCACATCTAGGTCACGAGATTCCTTCAATATCTTCTCAATAGCTTTGTCGCTGAGATGATATTCATTTTAGTATTGATCCAACGCACGTAAAATATTTAGATTTATAAGTAAGTTTTTTAACATAGCGAATCAACTGCACCGAACGATGGCGAAATTTGTGGATGCCTAGCCAAGAAAATGAAAACGTGAACAAACGTGAACAAAACGTGAACATTTACCATATTCTTGAGGCCATTTTCGCAGGCGTATGGGGATTTAAAAAAAGGGGGACTCCCCTTCGAGAAATCCCCCAGTACCGAGAGCCGGGGTCGAACCGGCACAGACATAAAGTCCGAGGGATTTTAAGTCCCTTGCGTCTACCAATTTCGCCATCTCGGCAACAATATAAAAGTGACCTGAAAAACAAGTCACTATTGAGGCGTCGACCAGACTCGAACTGGTGAATAGCGGTTTTGCAAACCGGTGCCTTACCACTTGGCTACGACGCCTTTAATAAAAAGGCCCCGAAAACGGGGCCCAGAGCGAAAGAACGGATTCGAACCGTCGACCCTCACGTTGGCAACGTGATGCTCTACCAGCTGAGCTACTTTCGCAATTTAAAAAAACAAGCTGTAATACAGCCTTGTATTTTACACGAAATGAGAACCACAATCCAAAAATAATTTACAGTATTTTAGTGTTTATGTCCCGCATGTGGATCTGCAAATGGAACTGCGGGTTGCGGTGCAGAAAATTCTGAAATCTTAGCTTTCCCCGCATCGATGATTTTTAAGATTTCTGGTTTGTCCACAATGGTTTTATTTAATTCATATCGAGTAAGTTCAATTGAGTTTATGGCATTAGCCAGTGCATAATTTGCCTCATCCACTTGACGTTCATAATTGGTCACCCGTGCCAAGGTCTGTGGATCATCTTTGAATAATTCTTTTAAGTTGGTCCCCTCAGGATGATTTTTTTGCATTCGATCTAACCGTTGTGTGGCATTCTGTAATGCATTTTCTTGAGCGGTAACATCCACAAAACTGAGTGATTTGTCATTTACTGAAATGGTCACATCATATAGATACTTACCGCGATCACCAGCAGAATATACAGGAATCGTTTTACTACCCCCATCATTTGACCGTTTTCTGGATTTACTGCGATAAACCATATCCACCGGCAATTCACTACGTTGCAGCTCTAAAATATCTTTTTCTTCAGAATTAAATAATAATACTACCAAATCAACTTGATTAGCCACCTCATCAATAATCCCTTTTAGGGCTTGGATGGGGTCGTCAACTTGTAAATCGGGATGTGTGAACTGTGAGGCCAATCCAATGAACCCTAAACTCACACCACCCTTTGATACCACTTGATAGGGTCTGAATAAGTGCGTTCCCATTGCATCTTTAATATTGGCTGAAATAAATGGGAAATTTGCATTCTTCTCCATCTTCAGCAAGAAATCAAGTCCCAATGCAAAATCTTGAGATCCAGGAGAAAAGGCATCACATCCGATTTCATTAAATGCATTTAAGATAATTTCAGCGGTAACACTAGCAATTTCAGTAGTAACACCAGGACTCAACTGATCTTTTTTAAAGAACAGATTTCCAGCATCCACAATAGCCACTTCATTATTAGAAGTAAGCAGCTCATCAATTATTGTTGCTTTCCGGGCAAGACCGCCCAGCGGTTTCTTCTTTCAGCCGCAGGGGTCCGTTTCACCATTCACATTGGTGGTACCTAAAATATGCACTGATAGATTCTCTGCTGTCTGGGCATTAATAAGCTGTACCATCATGGCAAAACTAAACACTATTATATTTATATATATTTTCATCATAATTCTTATTTTGTTCCTGTGAACGCGTGTCTATAATAAACAATAATTGCTAATCCCAAAAAGAGAATATCTTCAAAAATTCGCCATAACATTTCTTGCTTTAAATCACCCAAGCCTGGATCAACCGCCGTTTTGAAACATCCACAGTGAAGACTAATACCTCTCATATATGCTTGAGTGATAATAAAAATAAAAAATACTAATAATCCAATAGTCAATATTGATGCGCTATCTAAAAAAACACCAGTGATTAAACTGAGTCCGATGATGAGCTCTACCCATGGTATAATTAGTGCCGCCAAATTATTAATTACGACGGGTGAAATGTGATAATTATCGATATTGGTAGAAAATGCAATAGGGTCTGCAATTTTATCTAAACTTGCGTAAATGAATACGGCACCTAATATGAACCGCGCCAATAATGGTAAATTATATTTTTGAATGAATGTCATCATTCAGTAGGATACCCTGCATCTTGCCACGCTGGCAACCCACCTTCAAACACAAATACGTTTTCAAATGCTTTGTCACCAAAAAATACATCTGCCAAATCCAAACTTAGACTACATTCTCCCCCACTACAGTAAATAATAAATACATCATCATAGTTAAGTGCATCTATGTAATCCATATATTCATCGTAATAATCAAAGGGGATGTTCATGGCCCCAGCAATATGGGCTAACTCAAATTCTTCTGATTCACGGGCATCTACAAAAATGGCCTTTTTATTATCGAAAAAATATTTAGAGAATTCTAAACTGGCCATCATGGGTTCAGTCATAAAATCAGGGATGCTGTACACGGCCTCACCTGAATCACTTACTTGTGCTTCAGTCTTCTGCAAAACGCGTGCCTCTTTTATGAGAGTGAAATCATCATCCTTTAAAAAATAAAATCGTGCCAACCCCAACAGGGTGGACACAAAAAGTATAAATGTAATCTGTTTTATGGTTCTTTCCATCATTAAAATTTAGCTGACTTCTATTGGGGAATTCAAAGGATTTTCACGAAAAAGGTTCCCAAAATTAAACCATTTATATTCAAAATAATAATTCTGCCTAAAAGATAATCTAATTATAATGAGCTTTTTCTTTGTCTAAGGTCTGATTTTCAGATAAATTTACCTCGCTTTTTAAAGCATATTTGGGGATATAGCTCAGTTGGGAGAGCGCTTGAATGGCATTCAAGAGGTCAGCGGTTCGATCCCGCTTATCTCCACAGTGGAAGTTTACTTCCCATATTATTTACTTAAAAATTATTTGGAGAATTATATATCATGTTTAACATGACCACTTTACGTGAACGATCACATTTCATTTTATGGACATTGCTTGTATTTTTTATTTTGAGTATGTCTGTGGGTGGATTAGTAGGCGGTGCTAATATATTAGATTTGGTATTCAAAAGTAAAAACTCACGACAGTATGTGGGTTGGGTTGGTAATTCCAGCATTACCCATCAAGCATTTATTCGTGCTCGAGATAATCAATTGGCTCAATTAAGACGTGTCGGACAAACCGTGGATAGTCGTACATATCAAAACGCCAGCAATTCAGCATGGAATATTCTAGTAGAACGCGTCCTAAAAGATGAAAAAATTAAAGAATTGGGTTTAGAGGTACAATCAGATGAAATTTATGATTTCCTACTCCTTACCCCTCCCCCTGCATTTCAAAATAATTTAAAAGATCAGGGTCTATTTACCAATGAAAATGGTAGTTTTGATCTTGAATCTTTCCAAATAGGTGTAAAAAATGGTGCGCTACCAGAAGAATTGAATCCATTATTGGTCCAATGGGAAAACTACTTACGCACATGGTTGGCTGACCGTAAACTTCAAAACTTATATAATGCCACTGGTACCGTGTCAAATTTTGAAGTGAAAATGGAATACACCAAGCAAAATGTAAATTGCACACTTGATTATATTTTTGTGAATACCAATTCAATTGCAGACTCACTTATTACCATAGATGATGATACCCTATTGGCCAAATATAATGAAGATAAAGAAACCTATGCCACACCAGAAAAACGGGTAGTGGAATATGCATTCTGGGAAATGCCTGCATCTATAAAATTAGATACACTCAATAATGCAATATATTCAGATTCACTTTTACAAGACGCATTGCTATTCGTGGATGAAGCTGACTTAACTTCTTTTGCCGAGGCCATTACCATCTCCGAAAGAGATTCTGCCAAGACGGTGAATGTACATGAAGACTTTAGCAATAATTCAGGTTTACCATTCCCGTGGGGTACGGTAAGAACTGCCGTTCGATTTGCATTTGATAATGCGATCGGTACCGTGTCTGACCCTATTAATATAGATAATGGCATTGTTGTGCTTCATATTACCGGTTCAACGGATGAAGGCTATCGTGCATTTGAGGATGTTAAATCTGGCATTAAACGCTCACTCATGCGAGACGAAAAGAAAGCCTTTGCCAAAACACACCTTACCGAAAAGTCTACCAGTAGTGATGACTGGAATGCCCTTTCAAATTCTGATGTCTTTATTGAATATGTGGAAGGCGATACTAAAACTATTGGGGGTACTTTTACCACAATTGGTAAGAGTGGCGAACTCACTGGCACATTATTGGCCATGGAAGCTGGTGATGTATCACCTGTACTCACCACTTTCAGCACGGCATGTATGGTAAAAATGACATCAAAAGATGAATTTGATGATGGTGCCTACGACGAAGCCTTTGCAGATTTAAAGATACAGCTAAACAATACCAAAAGCTCTCGTGGATATAGCAACTGGTTGAGAGCGGCAAAAGAAAATATTGAAGTTATTGATAATAGAGCCTCTTTCTATTAATTAGACTCAATTACTGAATTAAAAAAAGCCCTGATTTTCATCAGGGCTTTTTTTATACTCATTTTATGTGGGGGATGATTACATCATTCCACCCATACCACCCATACCACCCATATCTGGCATTGCTGGACCTGCACCTGCAGGTTCAGGTTTGTCAGTAATAGCTACCTCAGTGGTCAGTAGCAAGCCTGCAATACTGGCTGCATTTTGAACTGCAGTTCTGGTAACTAAAGTAGGATCAATAATTCCTGCTTTTACCAAATCTACATATTCTTCGGTACGCGCATCAAATCCGTTTGCACCTTTTTTGCCGAGAATTTCGTTTACAATCACTGCAGGTTCTAAGCCTGCATTTTCAACGATTTGTCGTGCAGGAGCTTCTAATGCTCTACGCAATATTTCAGCACCCAATGCAAAATCTACTTCCATACCTTTGGTATCAATTGCAGAAGCGGCTCGTAGTAATGCAACACCACCACCAGGCACAATGCCTTCTTTCACCGCTGCGCGCGTGGCATGTAATGCATCTTCAACTCTGGCTTTCTTTTCTTTCATTTCTACTTCGGTGGCTGCACCAATATTAATAACTGCAACACCACCAGAAAGTTTGGCCAAACGTTCTTGTAGTTTTTCTTTATCATAATCAGATGTGGTCTTTTCAACTTGAACTTTAATCTCATTTACACGTGCAGTAACAGAATCTGCATCACCCTTACCATCAACAATTATCGTATTGTCTTTATCAATAGTAATAGAGCGGGCTTCACCTAAATATGCTAATGTAGCATTATCAAGCTTATACCCTTGATCTTCAGAAATTACCGTACCACCTGTAAGAACAGCGATGTCTTGTAACATTTCTTTACGGCGATCACCAAACCCTGGTGCTTTAACAGCAGCAATTTTGAATGAGCCACGAAGTTTGTTCATCACCAATGTAGCTAATGCTTCACCTTCAACATCTTCAGCAATAATTAATAACGTACGACTGGCTTGAACTACCTTTTCTAAAATAGGAAGTAATTCTTTCATGTTACTAATTTTCTTCTCATGAATTAGAACCATTGGATTCTCAAGTTCAACTTCCATGTTTTCAGCATTGGTCACAAAATATGGTGAAAGATAACCACGATCAAATTGCATACCTTCAACGGTTTCAAGGAATGTTTCCATTCCCTTTGCTTCTTCAACTGTGATAACACCCTCATTACCTACTTTGTCCATGGCATCTGAAATAATGTCTCCGATAGAGCTGTCATTATTTGCAGATATTGTTCCCACTTGAGAAATTTCTTCTTTAGAAGATACTTCTTTACTTAGGCCTTCTAAAAACGTAACAACTTGACCTACAGCTATATCAATTCCGCGCTTTAGATCCATAGGATTTGCACCTGCAGTTACATTTTTAATGCCTTCCGCTACAATCGACTGTGCCAATACTGTTGCAGTGGTCGTACCATCACCCGCAACATCAGATGTCTTAGATGCAACTTCACGCACCATTTGAGCGCCCATATTTTCAACTGCATCTTCCAATTCAATTTCTTTTGCTACCGTAACCCCATCCTTCGTAATAAGAGGTGAACCAAACTTCTTGTCAATAACCACATTACGACCTTTAGGTCCCAATGTTACTTTTACTGCATTTGCAAGTTTATCTACACCCTCTTTAAGTGAGCTTCTTGCATCTGCATTATATGTAATAACTTTTGCCATTTTAAATGTCTCCTTTTATAATACGGCTAAAATGTCGCTTTCGCGCATAATTAAAACTTCATCACTTTCAACGGTGATTTCTGTACCAGAATACTTTCCATAAAGTACATTATCACCCACTTTAACGGTCATAGCAATTGCATTGCCAGCATCACTTACTTTGCCCGGTCCAATGGCTACAATTTTTCCAGCTTGAGGTTTTTCTTTTGCAGTATCTGGTAAAATAATGCCAGATGCTGTTGTTTCTTCAGCTTCTTGAGGTTTTACAACTACTCTATCTGCTAATGGTTTTATTTTCATTTTTTACTACTCCTTGTTTCAATATATTATAAATAAAAAAGAGGTCCAATTACGAACACCTTTTTACAAATATTATGCCACCTGACAATTTACTGACATAAGGTCAGATTTTGTGATTCGTATCACTTTTTCGTCAGGCGGTTGTCAGATTTTTACTAATTATTATGCATTTTAATAAGATCACCAATTCTTATTTTATAAATGGGGGTTTATGAATCCATTATCTTGGCTATTGCATAAGAATCAGTTACTTCAATTACTTCCCCGTACTACCGAATCCCCCGGTGCCACGTGCCGTTTCTGTAAGTTCACCCACCAGTTCATAATGGATGGGTGATGAGTCGGTGGCCACCAATTGGAATAGACGTTGACCTTTTTCTGCAGTATAACTGAAATCTTTAATATTATCACACATGGCCATAATTTCTCCCCGGTAACCACCATCAATTAGCCCAATTGAATTGGACATGCGTAGAGGTGTTTTAGAAATGCTAGATCGTGGAAATAAATAATAGGCACGTCCATCTTCTGCCTCACAAGATATCCCTAATTTAATAGCCTTTGTTTCACCAGGGGTAAAGGTAATATCCTCAAGAACATACAAGTCTAATCCTGCATCGCCATCATGAAAATGACCATGATTTTCGTAAAATTCTCTTGCAGTTATGTTTTGTGGTTGAATAAATAGTTTCATTTCCCCTCAAATTTTAGTGGTTGATTTATAGTTCAAAATTAAACATTAAAAACTAACCATTAATAATTGTTTTTAAATCCATGTATTGCGATCCAAACTTCGGTATTGAATTGCTTCAGACAAGTGAATGGAGTTTATTTTCTCCGCTTGACTCATATCTGCAATCGTTCGAGAGACCTTCAAAATTCGATCATATGCCCGTTCAGAAAGTCCCAATTTTTCCATAGCAGTCTCTAAAAGTGTGGAACTCTGCTTATCAATCTTACAATATTTTTCCACATCTGATTTCTCCATACTGGCATTGGCATGAAAGGATTGATGTTGATATCGTTTCGTTTGAACCTCTCTGGCTTTTTGCCCCCGTTCACGAATATGTTCCGAAGCCTCACCCACTGTATCTGATGATAAGTGCTTATATTCTACTGCAGGAACATCAATATGGATATCAATTCGGTCCAACAATGGTCCCGATAAACGAGATATATATTTTTGAATCAAAATGGAATTACAATGACATTCATTTTTGGGGTCGGTATAATAGCCACATGGACATGGATTCATGGCAGATACTAACATGAAATTTGCATGATATGTGAGTGAAATTTGTGCTCGAGATATAATAACCTCTCCATTCTCTAATGGTTGGCGCATTACCTCTAAAACATTTTTCTTAAATTCTGGTAATTCATCTAATAATAAAACTCCATTATGGGCCAAACTTACCTCGCCCGGTTTAGGAACGGTACCTCCAACAATGAGTCCAACATCACTAATAGTATGATGGGGTGCTCGAAATGGTCGAATATTTTTTATTGCATTTATTGAATTATTAACCCCTGCTACCGAATGAATTTTTGTAGTCTCAAGAGTCTCCTCCCTCGTCATATTAGGCAAGATAGAAGGTAAGCGTTTTGAGAACATGGTTTTACCACTCCCCCGGGGGGGTAATGAGGAGAATATTATGCCCTCCTGCAGCAGCTACCTCCATGGCACGTTTTACATTTTTTGCCCCTTTACATCCGCGAAGTCCACAGATGATTTAGGTGTAGGCATCTCCTCTGTGGGTTGAAACGTAATTGCATCTGCCATCTCCGCCTCACCATTCAAAATATGGGCAACATCTTTCAATGTTTTTACCGCTGCAACTTTTATCCCCGGGATATATGAAGCTTCTTTCGCATTCTCATGAGGTAGGATAATACCTTTTACTCCAGATTTTTGAGCATTAATACAGATTGGTAGCACCCGTTTAACAGGACGAAGTTTACCATCTAAACTTAATTCTCCCACCACCAGAATCACCTTATCTATATGGTCAGGATTTATGTGACCCAACGCAGCTAAGAGTCCAATAGCAATAGGAAGGTCAAATGCTGAATCCTCTTTTCGAATATCAGCAGGGGCCAGATTTACGGTTATGCGTTTTGATGGAAATCTAAAATCACTGTTTTTAATGGTCGCCACCACACGCTTTTGGCTCTCCTTGACGGCGCCTTGGGGGAGTCCAACCGTAAAAAATTTGGGGGAGATGCGTTTTCCAGATGGGCTGCAACGGTTACAGTGTAGGCATCAATGCCTAATAATGAACTGGATAATACTTTCGCAAACATGAGACTCCTATTATTAATAGGAAAACTTAAAGATGGTGGACGTTTACTGAAAGAAGAAAATTTGAATGTAATTTATTCTTGGACTACGCTCAGGGAAACTACTATTTCTATGTCATAGTAAGCTTGTCGAAACAATAACCATTAACTATCCACTGCTTTTGGCTCAACCCAATCACCATGATCTTTAATTAGTTTGATGAGGGCTTCATCTGCTTCTTCCGTTGGCATATTTTTTGACACCACCTCCTGACCCTTGTAGAGGGTGATTTTACCCACACCTGTACCTACATATCCATAATCAGCATCTGCCATTTCACCGGGTCCATTTACAATACAGCCCATGATTCCAATTTTCACACCCTTTAAATGTTCGGTGCGTGAACGGATTCTGGCGGTGGTTTCTTGCAAATCAAATAGAGTTCGTCCGCAAGATGGACATGAAATGTACTCTGTTTTTGTAATACGAGTTCGACTGGCTTGAAGAATTCCAAATGCAGTGCGATTTACATCTGATAAAGTTCCACATCGCTCTGCTGCCACATAGACACCATCGCCTAAACCATCCACCAATAATGCCCCCATATCTGTAGAAGAATGGACTTGTAAATCTTCTGGGGATAAATTACCATACGCACGTCCAATAATAACTGGTGCTGTACATCCTGCATTCATTAATTTTACAAACATTCGACGTTGTTCTGCCATACCATGTTCATTATATGTATCTGAAAAGAGAACGATGGTAGAATCATTTATAATATTAGTAATTATTTCATCTGATAGCTGGGGTAGTGTCATATACAACATATTTAATTGAGGATGAAAATCTGTTCCATCCATATACTGATCAAGATCTAAAAATGGATAATGTCGATCCTTCTTAGAATTTTTCCACACTGAATATGCTTGAATAATCCCCAATGTGCCAGGAATATTAAAATCAATTTCTTTTTTACCGATATCAATAAAATCACAGGCTACATCACTGATTCCCCATTTATCCTCTTTTTCAAAATAAGTGTACCCTAATTCTGATAATGTTTGAGGTGTCACCTTATCTAACAAGTTTAAATCATTGATTACACGAGGAACATTCTCTCCCCCAATATTAAGAACCGCATGTGTTTTTCGAGACTGATACTCAAATGGGCGTATAGGATTTACATCAATTTCTGGAATTTCTTGATGGCCACTCCGTTTTGTGTATCTATCTACCAATGTTTTGGCAACGGGAATTTCATATTCAGGCTCTTCCGTGAGGGAAACTCTAATGGTATCACCTAACCCATCTTCCAATAAAGTACCAATTCCCAATGCAGATTTAATACGACCATCATCACCCTCACCTGCTTCTGTTACACCTAAATGAAGGGGATAATCCATACCTTCTGCATCCATTTGGTTCACCAATAAACGATAGGCTTGTACCATCACCAGTGGATTGCTGGATTTCATAGAAAGTATAATTTCATGATAATTTTCAGCACGACAAATTCGTAGAAACTCTAATGCAGATTCTACCATCCCCATAGGGGTATCACCATAGCGACTTAAAATCCGATCGGATAGCGAGCCATGATTCGTGCCAATTCGCATAGCCGTACCATATTCTTTACAAATATTGACTAATGGTAAAAACCGTTCACCAATGCGTTGAATTTCTCCATCATATTCGGCATCCGTATATTCAATCTTCTCAAACTTCTTACGATCTGCAAAATTACCTGGATTAATTCGAACTTTCTCTACAATACGAGCCGCTACTTCTGCTGCATTTGGCGTAAAATGTATGTCCGCAATAATGGGGGTATTATATCCACGATTTTTTAATTCTTTTTTGATATTGGCAAGATTTTCTGCCTCTTTTTTACTGGGCGCCGTAATTCGAACATACTCACATCCCGCGTCTATCATACGAATAGATTGCTCCACTGTTGCCAGAGTATCCATGGTATTGGTGGTGGTCATGGACTGAACTCGAATGGGATGATTCCCACCCATAGGGATTTCACCAATATTCACCACACGGCTTTCACGGCGAGAATAGTTTGTTAAAGAATTGCAATATTTTATATTTGACATGTCGAAAAATTACGGTGCATTCCATATTATGAAAAAGAGTTAGAATGGTTTGTGACTAAACAGTAAATTTTAAGCTAATTAATTAAACAAACTTTAAGGAAAACATGAGTCAATATATATCTGCACCTCGCGCCAGCAAAAATATGCCCAAGGGTATCCCCTATATTATCGGCAATGAAATGGCAGAGCGTTTTAGCTTTTATGGAATGAAATGTATTCTAATGATATTTATGACAAAATATCTCGTGGATTCTACAGGTGCGCATGATCCCATGAGTCACAACGATGCCACTTATTGGTATCATATGTTTACATCGGCAGTCTATTTTACCCCACTTATTGGTGCCATCATTGCTGATGCCTTTTTTGGAAAATATAAAACTATCTTGGCACTTTCAATTGTCTATTGTTTGGGGCATTTATGTTTGGCGCTAGATGAAACTCGATTGGGATTAACCATGGGACTCACCCTTATTTCCATAGGGGCTGGTGGAATAAAGCCCTGTGTGTCTGCCCATGTGGGAGATCAATTCGGTAAATCTAATGCAAATCTCTTAGAAAAAGTTTTTAGCTGGTTTTATTTATCCATAAACTTGGGTGCATTTGTATCAACCATGCTTACACCTATTCTCTTAGATAAATTTGGACCCAGTGTGGCATTCGGACTTCCTGGAGGTTTAATGTTAATTGCTACGTGGGTGTTTTGGTTAGGTCGAAATGTCTTTATCCATATTCCCCCAGGAGGGATGACATTTGTAAAAGAAACCCTCAGTGGTGAAGGTATGAAGGTGGTGGCGAAGCTCTCCGTTATATATATGTTTGTGGCTATATTCTGGGCCCTCTTCGATCAAACTGGGTCAACCTGGGTCATTCAAGCGGATCAATTAAATAGACATTGGTTAGGGGTGGAATGGTTACCCTCACAAATACAATCTATAAACCCAATTATGATTCTTATATTGGTACCCACATTCTCATACTTTGTCTATCCATTTATGGGACGATTCTTTGAAGTTACACCTTTGCGAAAAATTAGTATGGGTTTATTCTTAGCCGTACCATCATTTATATTGGTAGGGATTGTACAATCGTGGCTGGATGCTGGACAAGTTCCCAATATTTCATGGCAATTGACTGCCTATGCAATCCTCACTGCAGCGGAAGTTTTGGTATCTATCACATGCTTAGAATTCTCATATACCCAAGCTCCCAATGCCATGAAATCCCTAATTATGGGATTCTTCATGTTATCCGTTTCATTGGGTAATATTTTTACGGCTGCGGTAAATGCATTTATACAAAATCCTGATGGGAGTTCTAAATTAGCGGGAGCCTCTTACTTTTATTTTTTTGCAGGATTAATGTTTGTCACATCACTTCTATTTCTTTTGGTGCTAAAGTATTACACCCCTAAAACATATCTTCATGAGGAGAAATAATGAGATTAACGTCTGAAATAATCCAACGGCTTCCCAAATCTGAACTCCACTGCCATTTAGATGGTTCATTACGGGTTAAAACCATTATTGATTTAGCACAATTTCAAGGTGTAGAATTGCCCTCAACAAATGAAGCTGACTTATTGAAAATTTTATCTATTGGTAATTCACCTAGTTCCTTAGAGGACTATTTAGGAAAATTTGACATTACACTCTCCGTTTTGCAAACCCCAGAAAGTCTAGAACGAGTGGCATTTGAATTGGCTATGGATTGCCATGTGGATGGAGTACGATATTTAGAAGTTCGTTATTCCCCGATTCTCCATACAAAAAAGGGTATGAAATTATCAAACACAGTAGACGCAGTGAAAAAAGGGTTGGCCAGTGCATTTAATGAATGTGGAATAATCACGGGAATTATTATTTGTGGAATACGCCATATCGCCCCTGATCATTCTATTGAGCTAGCCGATTTATCAATCCAATATAAAAATAAAGGCGTAGTTGGGTTTGATTTAGCGGGTGCCGAAGAAAATTTTCCGGCAAAGCATCACCAAGATGCTTTTGATATGATTTTAAAAAATAACATTAACACCACCCTCCATGCAGGAGAAGCATTTGGTCCCGAAAGCATTCATCAAGCCATTCATTCCTGTGGTGCACATCGTATTGGGCATGGAACTCGATTAGAGGAAAGTAAAGATTTACTGAAATATGTGAATGATCACCGAATCCCATTAGAAATGTGCCTCACCAGTAATATTCATACAAAGAGCGTAGCTTCATTAGATGAGCATCCATTCAGAAAATATTATGACCAACGCTTACGGGTAACCTTAAATACCGATAACCGATTAATCTCAAACACAACACTCTCAAAGGAATATGAACTGGCAAGTAAGACCTTTAATTTGTCTCTTCAAGATTTACGGGGCATTATCATCAATGGATTTAAAAGTGCATTTCTCCCCCATAATGAAAGGCGAGAATTAATTAAAAAGGTAGTTGATGAAATGGAAAGTGAATTTGGCTTTGAGAGACGGGTTATTATCTAAAATAGAATTATAGATTCATTCAGTATAAAAAAAGGGACTCGTGAGAGTCCCTTTTTTTAAGTGGAGGGAAAAAATTACTTCAGCAATGTAATCTTTCTCGATTCGGAAACACTTCCCGTTTGTAATTTCACTAAATATATTCCATTGGAATAATCTGATGCATCCCATACAACTGAATGAACACCTCTTTCATTATATCCACTCACTAATTCATCAATAAGTTTACCATGAATATTGTATACGGATAATATCACATTATCACCATTTATTAATTCATATGACATAGTAGTTGATGGGTTAAATGGATTGGGATAATTGGAAAGTACTGAGAACTTAGTAATTGTGGAAACATCCACATACTCACCTTCAGAAGAAGAAACAATAATCTCAGAGTCCAAATTAGAAATCTCAAAAGTAGATGTATTCATAATACCATCTAAATTATAAATTACTGTTTTATCATTTGAAGAAGCTAAAAGATCATTTCCAATAACTGCCGACTCAAGAACACCATTAAACTGAATGGCACCAATATCACCCTGCACAGTTAACTTATTTCCGTCAAAGGTCGCCTTTGTTTCACCAAAATCAAACCTTACATCAAGAATAATGTTTACAAGATTAACTACATCTACAACGTTAATCAGTTCATCAAAGTTCAAATCACTAGCCCAATGTTCAAAGTCATTTGGCAATTCTTGTTCAAGAATGAAATTCACTTGTTTAACAATATCAATTACATTGATTTGTGAATCAATATTGATGTCGCCCAGATTGAATCCCCCTTCAGCCCAATCCCATTCACCATTTCCGAATGAGAATCCGTCATCTGAATCACCCCATCCTCATTGGTTAATACTACAAATATCTTCAGCAGTATCCCACGTACAGAAAGGTACAATTTCACAGGCTTCAGTGTCAAGTTCAAAACAGAATGAGAAATCGCCTGTCCAACCACCGCCATCACCCCAATTGTCATCATCACAACATCCATATTCAGCTTCAATACAGCCAGCATCAGTCCATTCACAGAATGGAACTTCTTCACATTCTTCTGAACTGAATTCTGTACATTCTAAGAAGTTATCATTCCATCCACCATCATCATTCCATCCACCATCGTCACCAAAATCTGCCATTACACAACCTTCATCTATCCACTCACAAAAAGGGAATGCTTCACATTGATCCGCTCCAAATTCAGTACATGGATCTTGTGCAAACAATTCTGAAAGCATCATTAATGACCCTATACCAAATACTATAGTATTAAAAAAACTCTCATAAATTCTCCTTAGTTAAAATATTCTACTGTATAGGAAGATGATAAACTAAATAATTTCGTATATTAATTTACACTTAATAACAACTAAATTGGTTTGAAAGTATGCAACAAATTGTAAAGAATGCTAAATTTATTGGAATATTACTTTCTTATAACCGCCAATTTCCCAACTCTATTTCCCTTTTCAGGATGAGTTGACGTCACCAAATATATTCCTGAGTTAAGTAGGTAGCCATTATCCATTATACAATCCCATCCATTAATTACATTTTCATTATTATCAAGATGAAATGATTTAACCACAAGTCCTGATAAGGTCATCACTTTTACCATAGCACCCGAAGGAAATGAAAAAATTGATACCCCTGAATCAGTAGGTAAATAGATTGGATTAGGGCTTAACAATACTTCACTATCATCATTAGATTGTGGTTCCACTGCAAAGGGAATATGCAGAATCGATATTCCAGAATCAGTGGCAATAAATGCACGACCCATTAATTCATCAAAGGCAATATCATAAACAACATTCGATAAAATTTCACTATTTTCAGTGGTAAACCCATCTTCTGTGGGCCACCGTTCTGTATTCGCCTTAATCACTCGTATTCCACTATGTTGAGTGATAATCCAAATATTATTCTGAGGATCCACCCTTAACCGATCTCCTTCGGTGAATCCTAAATTTCCGTAGAAATATTGAGGATAAATGGCTGTCAAATTGGTGCCACTGACTAGATAGCCCTGTACCCCTGTATTCCCCATTACCCAGAGCACATCCTGTCCCTCCGTTTTAGAAAATACTAATGAATATACGTCCTGATTAACCCCCCCCGGCAATGTATCTGGATGTACTAATTCTAACCAAACATCATCACTTGTATCATCCAATGTATTTTTAGTATTGAGAATTTTAATCCCACCTGAAGATACATACGGATATGGATTATCATGTCGACGTAACCCAAACCATACATATCCATTGGGACCAAAATCGAAATCTAATGGTAAATATGAATTAGGATCCGGAGCAGTAACATGAGTCCATGCGCCATTTGATTTTTGGATGGCGACTATTTGATTCGTATGTTCAGCAAATGGATTTAATACCCAGATATTACCATGGTTATCTTTTTTTAACTGTGAAATTTGAGAATACCAATCCCCTGAATTATCATCCACAATGCCGTCAGTGCCGTCTAAGATTCCATCATCTTTGCCAAAAATTGTTATCTCAAGAGTAATGGGATCAAATTCAATCACCCCCCCATTTTTATTTTCTTCATCTAATACTCTTCCATTATTGCTGAAAAGAAATGTCCCTCGTTCAGATTCAACAATGGACCGTGGAAAATTATCCCCCACCTTATAATCAAATTTATAGGCATTGTAACTGCCACCCTCATCCAAATTAGGATAATCATAACCAAATGAATAAGAAGAAAAAAAATTGGTTATTTCACCCTCATCTTCATAGATTCCGCCTTCACGACCCACACCAATTAAATTTCCATCGTTCGTTACAGATAATGCACTTATACTATTATTCAAAATTGAAATTGGAATATGCGTACTAAACTCCCCAGTTTCACGAGAGATATGAGTTAATCCATGATTTTTGATGGCAATGATAATATCATCACCATTTCGATCAAAGGATGTAATGGGAACATGAATATGTTCATGTTTGGGATCAAACGGATTTTCAAACTGCCATAAATCACCATCATCACTCAATTCATATTCATAATATGTGGTTTCATCTGTCCAGTTTAAAGTTAATGATTCAAAATCATATTTTGAATCTAAAGGAATTGAGGTTAATCCAGAATACAATACATCTCCATTTAATAACTTAATCTCATTTTCTGTAAAATAAGATATATCTGTAATTTGATAAATGGGTCCAGAACTATCTACTTTTGTCCATTCAGTTGAAACATATAAGGATGTACTATTCACATCAGCGGAGATGAGTCCACTATCTAACCCCAGATAAATAGTACCATCATTAATAAATACATCATGAATTTTGGAGTATGTTAGGGGGAAATTCTGGAAGTAGTTTTGATAATGTACATCACCATTTTCAAGGGAGAATTGAAGGAGTCCATCTTGGGTATTACCATGACCAATTGCAAACATTGAATTTTCTGATGTATTCAAATCAGTCAATCCCTCAATAAAATCTAAATGCGTAATTTTATCAAGACTCCCAGAATCTAGATTGTAAATTTGTAAACCCCCTTTTATGTCTGTCACAATGAGGTTATTGCCTTCCACAAAGATTGATGTCAAATCCAATGGCCAAAGACCTTCATCGAATCCAATTTCAGTAAATAATTGGGTATCCAAATTGAATTCGACTACCCCCCCATTCGTAGTGGCATAAACATTACCATCACTAACAAATTGTATATCTGTGGGATAAATAAGGGATGTGATGGCATCCCAATAGAGGTCAGAAGAAAAAGAAAGGCTAAGGAAAAGTAGAAGAAATTTTCTCAATTTGACTGAGATTGTATATCCTTATACACTGTAGCGGTTTGAATTGCAGCCTCCATTACATCCCACCCTTTATTGCCCGCCTTCGTACCAGAACGCTCCAGAGCTTGCTGAAGATTATCGGTAGTCAATACGCCAAACATTATAGGAATATCATACTGCATAGATAGCTCACTCACCCCACGTGCACATTCGCCAGCCACATAATCAAAATGAGGGGTACCACCTCTGATGACCGCCCCTAATGTGACCACTGCATTAGGAGATTGATTTGTTAATACTTGTTTAACCGTTCCCGGTATTTCATAAGCTCCAGGCACACGATAGATGGTTACATCATCCGCTTTACCTCCAGCAGTGAGATAGGCTTCCATAGCACCATTGAAAAGAGATTCTGTGATAACAGAATTAAATTCACTGAGCACAATCACCACCTTTAAGCCTAAGGCTTTAGGAGTTGACATTACTCTTCTCCTAATATAAAATGACCCAATTTATCCCGTTTAGTTTTGAGATATTTCTCATTCATTGGATTTGCTTTAAACTCTAATGGTTCACGTCCCACCACTTCTAATCCGTATCCCTCAACACCTACAATTTTTCGTGGATTATTAGTCAAAATTCTCATTTTTCTCACACCACATTTCCGGAGGATTTGAGCACCAATACCATATTCTCTTAAATCAGCTGCATAACCCAATTTTTCATTGGCTTCTACCGTATCTAAACCATCATCTTGGAGTTGATAGGCTTTAATTTTATTTTTCAGACCAATGCCACGGCCTTCTTGACGAAGGTAAACCAATACCCCTTTACCCTCATTCTCTATTCGGTTTAAAGCACCTTCTAATTGTTGGCCACAATCGCACCGTAAAGATCCAAAAATATCACCGGTCAAACACTGCGAATGTACCCGAACCAGTGTATCTTCCTCTTCTGAGATATCCCCTTTTACCAATGCTACATGGTGGTCACCATGTATTTTATCTTCAAATAATATGAGCTTAAAATCACCATATTTATTGGGAAGGGGTATCATAGAAAGTTCATCAACTAATTCTTCTTTTTTGCGGCGATATTCAATTAAATCAGCAATGGTAATTAAGGTCAAATCATGTTTTTTTGCAATTTCTTCTAATCTATCTCCCCGGGCCATGGTACCGTCATCGTCTACAATTTCAACCAGTAATGCCGCTGGTTTAAGTCCAGCTAATATGGCCAAATCTACAGAAGCCTCAGTATGGCCCGCCCGTTGCAAAACCCCACCATCTTTAGCGGTAAGGGGAAACATATGTCCCGGTCTGCCTAAATCTGAGGGTTTAGCGTTTTCATCTAACAGTACTTGAACTGTTTCCCATCTATCGGCGGATGAGATACCGGTTGTTGCATTTTTTACTGCATCAACACTGATAGTAAAATTCGTCTCATAGAGGGCCGTATTATTGGTGTGGGGTACCATTGGATCAAGGTGAAATTGATTGGCACAGTCTTGCGTAATGGGAATACAAACTAATCCGCGCCCATGCTTCATCATAAAATTTATATCATCAGGAGTCGCCGTCTCAGCAGCCACAATAAAATCGCCTTCGTTCTCACGATCTTCATCATCCACAACAACCAACATATTACCGAGACGAAATTCATCAATTGCTTTTTCAATAGTGTCAAATTTTGTCATTAACTTTCACCAAACTCCCAATTTTTTAAGCCTTTAAGGAGAAGTTCATCCATCTGATCATCATCATCAATACTCATAAGCCGTTCAATATACTTACCAATTATATCCGTTTCAACATTCAGTGAATCCCCCACATCCTTCGAGCCTAATGTGGTCATTTCTAATGTATGGGGAATTACTGCAACTTTAATAATATTTCCTGAAATGGATGCAATGGTAAGGGATACACCATCCAAGGCGATGGACCCCTTAGAAATACAGTATCGCATAAATCCCGGGTCAATTCCTACAGATAATGTAGCGCCATCCCCTGAGGGGACTTTATCCATAATTACGCCCACCGTTTCCACATGTCCTTGAAGAATATGTCCGCCCAATCGGGTACTTAATGTAATGGCACGTTCAAGATTTACAGGACTATCATTTTTTAAATTCCCTAAATTTGATTTATTCAAGGTCTCTTTAACTAAATCTAAATTAAATGTATTTTCATCATGTTTCGTAACAGTGAGACACACACCATTTACATTTACACTATCACCCACATTAAGATCATTCATAATCGCTTTGGCAGTAATTGTGAATTGTTTTCCCGTCTTTGTTTTTTGGATTTGGGAAACAGTCCCTAATTCTTCTACGATTCCTGTAAACATTCAACTTTCCTTTCGGCAATAATCAATGTATCATCACCTAATCTAATTGTTTCTTTCACGTCCCAATCTTCAGGGATTTTCAATGGATTCTCGAGTGAGGCATCTTCTAATTCATGAGATGCCGTATATAGATATATTTCATCTACCAGTCCCGCATCATTGAAAGATTTTAATAATTTTGCACCACCCTCAAGTATTACGGATGTTATGCCCTCATTTGCCAAGGTATCTAAAATAGCGCCTGGATCTAATTGGTTATTTTCACCCTCTTTAACAGGGACAAAATCACAGAATGACGTCCGACTTCGTTCAAATAGTGCATTGGAACATAATACCATAGTTTCTGCTTGATGGTCTCTAAATAAATTTAATGTGAGTGGCAATTTCCGATTTGTATCCACTACAATCCGTTTGGGATTATATCCCACCACTTCGCGCACGGTGAGTTTAGGATTATCAATTAGTGCAGTTTGTCTACCTACCATAATGGCATCCACATGCGCCCGTAAATGATGAGAGTGCTCTTTTGATGCTTCGCCAGTAATCCATGTTTGAGAATCTGAATCCATACCCAAAAATCCGTTTGCAGATTGCGCTGCTTTGGCAATGACCCAGGGGCGCCCCTGTTTCATAATTTTAGTAAATCCCCGATTTAGTACTTCTGCTTCCTCTTTCAAAATACCTGTTTTTACTTGAATTCCAGCATGAATCAATTCTGCCACACCATTACCATTTACTTCTGGATTTGGATCTAACATGGCTACATATACTTCAGAGGCACTGTTTTCGATCAAAAAATTTGTACATGGAGGTGTTTTTGCAAAAATACTACAGGGCTCCATGGTCACATACACGGTGGCATCAACTGGTTCTTTAATGGCATTTTTATATGCCATCACCTCCGCATGAGGGCCACCATAGGCTTCATGGTACCCTTCACCAATAATTTCGCCATCTTTTACCAGCATGCAACCCACCATGGGATTGGGCGAAACTTTGCCCTGACCCTGTCGAGCCAATTCTAATGCTCGAGACATAAATGCTTCATGAATATCAAATGTGTAAAAAGTGTCCATTTTCTTGCGCCAAATTTACAGTTATTCTACCAAATTTTAGTTAAATAAATCCTAAAGAGTTATAGTTTAAATAAGACTTGGAGAGGAATTAGTTCCATTTAAGATTGTGACAATATGTAATTAACCATATTTACTAAATCTAAAATGTCAATAATTGCATCGGAATTATAGTCTGCTGCCCATATCCCATATTCATCAATATCCAATATAATTGACATGATAATATTTACCGTCATCACAATATCTGTAATATCAACACTAGCATCATGGGTTACATCACCTTTGGGATTAATAAGTTGAAGCTGTTGCCCAATAGAATAGGCGGTAAGCACGGCAAATGGCGCGGCTTCTGCATGTCCCCCAAATGATTCAGGGATCAGCTCAATATACACATTTTCTGACCCATTGGCCACAAATGTATCATAAGCTAAAATCGAATTTTCATGGGGTACCAATTCGTCTCCCAATGCATGGAAAAGATAAGTCAAGGATTGGGGTGCCCAATCATAGAGATCATTTTCTGCCAATAATTGACGTAGTATATGATCTTCATATGCTGAAAATTCGGTCACCACCTCTGGTAGCATACATAATATGGGGGGATTAAATCCGTTATTGTTCATGTAACTATTAATATAGCCACCGCCATAATTTCCACTATATAAGTCTTCCACATCTGCTGCAAAATCGGGCACAAAGTAATCTGAAACAGGTCCCATCTCATAATAATGAATATACGAATAAAGGGTGTACGGCATATAGAATGGTTCGGGATAATAAGTATTGGCCAGCATCACATCCACCATAATGCCTGACAAGTCATAAGGACCTGCCATTGGGAATGAAACGGTAATTTCGAACTCATCTGACATTTCCTGCTCCATCACCATTTGGACAGCAAGGGTGGCGTACCCCCCTTCTGAATATCCAATAAGGGTCAATTGCCGATTGAGAGTAATACTATAATCATCATCATAATAATTTCGTACTGCACGAATTAAATCGATAACCGCATTTGCAGTAGGATATTTGAGGATATAGGGATGAACCGTTTCAGATACGCCCAATCCTAAATAGTCTGCTGCCACATATACAAATCCCGATGCGGCCACCACTCGGCCCAACACATCAAATCCATTATTTGACTGCACCCCATCTCGGTAAATTGCCGTACCATGTTGCCATGACAATAGACCAAAGGCTTCATTTTCACTTTCAGGGATTGCAAATACACCGGAGGCAATAGTAGAATCACCAAAACCATCTACCGTCTCATAAATAACCTTATACATGATTGCACCATAGTCCGCATCAATACCCAAGGCACCCAGATCATTATCAATATTAATCTGTATTTGGGAGAGGGATTCATAATCAATTTCTTCAATACTCACAATGCTTCCGCGCTCAAAGGAAAAAATGAGAGATATAAACGAAATTAAAAGGGAAGTTCTAAAAAAATGCCACATGCTGAAAAATGATCCTCAATAAGATTACTGAATTTACATTCACTCCCCACAAATCTCAAAGGGGCAATCGTAAAGAGTTGTAAATGGAGACCATGATGATTGGTTTATGGTAGATGGTTAATTAGGAATGATAACTTAATTTTTAAATGGTTAATAAATAATAAATTGCATATTATTATATATAAATCATTTGTCAAAACATAGATAAGGAACCTAAAATGAATAAATTAATATTATTAATTATTGTAATTATTTCCACGATTAATATTTCGAACTGCCAATTGCCCAAAAAGGGAATTGGATTTGAGTTTCACACATTTCCAACCACTTTTCTTATTGGGGAGACTGGATCTTCAATGGGGGTGTATTTCCCTTTTGAAACTGCTACTGGTCTATTTATAGAACCTCTATTAACGTACAGCAGCACTTCAGAAGAGAGAGATTACGATGATTATTACAATGATAATGATTATGAATATTCTGATGTAAGTTGGGGAATCAGTCTCGGAATTTTTAAATCTGCATATTTAAATAAAATGAGAACCTATGGAGGCATTAGGATTGGTAAAACATGGACTGTAATAGAGAAAACTGGATATGATGATGATGAAAGGGATGCATGGATTATTTCGCCAACATTTGGGGCAGAGCATTTTATTAATTAAAATTTTAGCTTCGGAGGTGAAGTAATGTATTCAATTTTATCGAGTGAAGTAGAAGGAGGTGACTATGACAGTGCCTATACCACAACAACTAAAATTTCAATGATTATCCCTAAATTCATGGTAAGATTTTATTTTTAATTACAATACTTATGAATTTGTTTTCAAGCCAAAAAGTTTTGTAGGAGCTCCATTAACCCTGATTTTCTACAAAACTTCTGGCTAACTCATAACCTACCACACCGGTAGCTACAGATACATTCAAGCTTTGTTTCACCCCTCGCATTGGAATCTCTACATGTAAATCTGCTAATGAAGATAATTCTTCAGATACACCCGTTACTTCATTTCCCACTATAAAACAGATGGGAAATTCTGACTCTGAAATAGAATAAATATCCACTGAAGTAGTGGTGTGTTCTATGAGAACTAATTTAATTCCCTGAGCCTTGATAGCTGTTGCCGCATCCACTGAATTTTCAAAATGCTGCCATGGAACCGATTCTTCTGCTCCCAACGCAGTTTTGTGTAAATCTTCACGTGGTGGGAAAGCTGTATAACCAGTTAAATAAATTTTCTCAGCCCCGAATCCATCGGCGGATCTAAAAATAGAACCAACATTATGGACCGAGCGAACATCTTCCACCAAAATAGATATGGGCAAACGGGGGATCTGATTCACTTCATCCAAGGTTGGCCTATCCGCTTTCAACTCATCATTGGTGCGTTTAATTCGACTCAATGTGATTCCCAATTGGGTTAAAATCATTCACATTAAACGTTGGAGACAAATTGATATTTTCAATCTTCACATCGTAAATAATATTTTTCCTTAAATCTTCCACATGAATAGATTGAGGGAATGTCATCTCCTTTTTTACCGACAAATCACCCATATCAATGGTTTTACTTTTTCGCCCACTCTTGGTATAGAATTCAGCTTTCAGAATGAAAAATTCAGACGCATCAATCCATAATTTTTTACGCACCCTTTTTTTCGATACCGATTCAAGAATGATTACATCTCTTCCATTCAGGCTCTCCTGCGCTATAATTTTATTATCATGGTTACTTATGATTTCGGGGGTTATCTCTAATTCAGAAAAATTGAATTCATTTTTATTAGGTTTTTTGTCCGTAACATCTTTCAATTTTCCCGTGATGGGCATGGTCATCCACCGTTTTGATGGTGAGGCATCTTTAAATCGATGTTCCCAAAATTTTACATCGATCAAATTCTTTGGGGCCAATGTTTCCACATAACTCATACGCGAAAACTCACCCTTTTGGGGCCAATACAGACTTATTTGAAGGGATTTATATTTATCTGGTTTCCCCTTTTGTTGCTTATTAATGGAGAGTTGAAAAGAGTAATCTATACCATTGGTGCGATTCATCACCTTCTCAAGTACATCATTTACTAAGAGCTCTGTGGCCACTAACATCCCACACATACAAAGAATTATGAGTAAAATCGATTTCTTCATGGGTAAAAATTACCGCTACCACCCCATAGCAAAAAAGGGTAATGAGGGGTATGCTATCCAATGTAAATTTTGCCGTTCACTGACACTCATTTTTTATTCATAGGACAATATGTCAACAAAATGTCAAATTAAGTATACCATTTCAATGGAAGCCCCTCATAGCCATATATTCAATGTTAAAATTGAGGTGGATGGCCATTCAGGTGATATGTTGAATTTCAAAATGCCGGTGTGGACTCCCGGTTCATACTTAGTACGTGAATTTGCAAAAAATGTAATTTCTGCATCCGCCTCCAATAAAAGTGGTGAATTAAGCGTAGATAAAATTTCAAAAAATACGTGGCGGGTTTCCCTATCTGACACATCCAAAATAGAATTCAATTATGACGTTTATGCCTTTGAAAAAACGGTGCGTACCAGTTATTTAGACGATGAGCAGGCCATGATTAATGGTGCATCCGTATTCATGGTTCCAGATGGATATGAAAATCAGCCCTTAGCATTAACAGTGGAACCCTATCATGAATGGCAACGCATCACCACCACATTAGAGAGTTACAAAGGCAGCTATGATCAATTTGTTGCTAAGAATTTTGATGACTTAATTGACTGCCCCATCCAATTAGGGAATCACCAAATACACAGTTTTGAAGCTGGTGGGGCCACCCATGAATATGCCATCACTTCTACAGGAAATATAGATGTACCCACCCTTTTGGACGACTCAAAGAAAATTGTGGATGAAATACATGCCATGTTTGGCGATACACCTCCCTATGAACATTATGTATTCTTCCTCTATTTAACCAGTAGTGGATTCGGTGGCCTAGAACATTGTCGGTCATGCTCTATGATTTATGACCGTAACGGATTCATAAACCGTAAAAAATATGTACGCCTACTCAGTTTAATATCTCACGAATTTTTCCATACATGGAATATCAAACGAATTCGCCCCAAAGAATTAGGTCCATTTGACTATTACAACGAGGTCTATACCAATCTATTATGGATTGCCGAGGGCGTCACCAGTTATTACGATAATCTCTTTTTACCACGATGTGGAGTATCCACCATCGAAGAATATTTTGAAACCATTTGCGATGATATCAAACGATACGAAGGTATTCCCGGCAAAGATGTAATGACGGTAGAAGAATCATCTTTTGATGCCTGGATAAAACTCTATCGCCCCAATGAAAACAGTGTAAATACATCCATTTCGTACTACCTAAAAGGTGGACTCATCATTATGGCATTAGACCTAACAATCCGTGATTTGACCGAAGGTGAAAAATCTATGGATGATGTGTATCGAACACTCTGGACAAAATTCAAAGATGATGGCAAGGGTATTGATGATGCTACATTTAAATCTGTTTGTGAGGATATTGCCAGTAAACCGCTCAATGAAATTTGGGAATACCTCTCCACTACCACCCCATTACATATTGGGGGCTATTTTGAACCTTTTGGGGTAGTCCTCAATTCTGAACATTCTAAACCCGAACGAGAAAAATCAGGATGCTTTGGCGTAAATATTAAAAAGAATACCACCGTGATTAGCACTGCCCTTTCCACTGGTTCTGGCTATACATCTGGATTATATGTACATGATGAGATTCTTGCCATCAACAATAATAGAGTATCTACTGAAAATGTAAAAGACCGAATATCCCATATATCTGTTAATGAGGCTGCTGACTTTCTTATCTCTCGCGATGGGCTTATCAAAACTATCTCTATTACCGCAGGCAAGCTCCCATTTGATAAATATAGTATTGAAAAAGTTGAACAGCCTACCCCACGACAGAAACAAATGTTTGAGGGATGGTTAAAGCAGGATTGGGATGCGTGAGTTAACCTCCCTTATTGACCCAATTGTGGTGCTTGCCAATGGAGAGTTTCCCCAACATGATATTCCGTTACATGAGTTAGATATTGCTAGGAGTATTATTTGTTGTGATGGTGCAGTTGAATCCCTTATTGATTATGGGAAACGGCCCCAAGCCATTGTGGGTGATTTTGATTCTATTCCCCAAAATTTAAAAGAAGACTTAGCCAGCATACTGGTGCATACCCCTGATCAATCTGAGAATGATTTACGTAAATCACTCAAATGGGTTGAAGAACATGGTGGCATACGAGTTACTATCTTGGGTGCATCAGGAAAACGAGAAGACCACTTATTGGGAAACATCTTTTCCATTCTTCAATTTGATAAGCAAATGGACATGGTGATGATTACCGATTATGGACGATTTTATACGGTCCATGAATCACAAGATTTTGATGGAATCAAAGGGCAACAAGTATCTCTATTCAGTTTAGATCAGTCCATCAAAATCACCACCACAGGACTGGAATACCCTCTGCATAATGAAGCCCTACCCACATTATATGGCGGTACATTAAATGTAATTATTGATGATGGCTTTTCCATTCAAATTTCTCACGGACAAATACTAGTTTACTGTGCATTTTAACAACAATAGGATAGTTAGGTAATTATGGATATTTATATAAACTATATCAAAGATCATGTGCTACTTCAATTTATTGCATTATTATTCTTCAGTTTTGTGGTTTTTCTACTGACCAAGAACCTCCTATTAAAGTCATTAAAGCAAATATTTAAACGCACAACCACACAAATTGACGACCAATTGGTAAAACAGGGATTTTTCACGCGTTTATCATATCTCATACCATTAGCCATTATTTATAACTTTGCCCATCAATTGACACCCTATGAAGCATTGGTATCTCGGAGCACATTGGCTGGGATGGCAGTGGCCATATTACTGGCATTAAACGCTCTATTAAATAGCATTAACGAAATTTATAGCCAATCAAAATATGCACAACGCATACATATAAAAAGCTATCTTCAAATATCAAAACTCATTCTCAATATTCTAGGGGCCATTGTAGTTATGGCCATCATATCGGGCCGCTCACCCATCTACCTCCTAAGTGGAATTGGTGCCCTGACGGCAGTACTCATGTTGGTCTTTAAGGACACTATTTTATCATTTGTGGCCAGTATTCAAATTAACTCAAACGATCTGTTTAAAATTGGAGATTGGTTAGAAGTCCCTCAATTTGGTGCCGATGGAGATGTGATTGATATTGCACTCCACACCGTGAAAATTCAAAATTGGGATAAAACCATTTCCGTTATCCCTACCTATAAGTTGATAGACTCCTCATTTAAAAATTGGCGGGGGATGTCAGAGAGTGGTGGAAGACGTATAAAACGAGCCCTTTATATTGATCAAAATAGTATTCAATTTTGTACCCCGGAGCAATTAGACCATTTTAAAACCTTTGAATTACTTACAGCCTATTTGAATGAAAAGATTGCAACCGTGGATGAATCTAATTCTGCCAAGAATGTTAATATGGATACGCAAGTGAATGGTCGCCGTCTTACCAATATTGGTACCTTTAGAGCCTATATTCAGGCGTATCTACAAAGCCATGGTAAAATACATAATAAACTCACCTTTCTCATTCGACAACTGCACATGTCTGAAAAGGGACTGCCTATTGAGATCTATGTGTTTACCAATGTTACTGACTGGATCGAATACGAGGCCATTCAAGCCGATATTTTTGACCATCTACTAGCTGTTATCCCTGAATTTGGACTTCGAATCTTCCAGAATCCTACAGGAAAGGATTTTAAAAAAATAGTCTCATAAATTAGTTACTATGACTATATGAGATCATTATACTTCTCTTCAATTATCTGCAGATTTGACTCTAATCCAGAATCATTAAGCTTTCTCATGTAACTTCTTTGCCTTATCAATGTACTTCTCAGCTCTTTTAATTTTTTTTCTATCAACCACATATTCAGCAACAAGGACAGTATCACCATCAACGGATGCATCAATACCTTCTTGGATGGTTTGATAGTCTTCTGGGATTAAAATAGTCTCAGCAATGCCAAGGGTGAGGAAAATAAGTAAAGACAAGATACTTTTCATGAGTGAAACTTACAAAATACAACTATAAAGTTAATATCATTTCTATTCCACTAATTATTAAGTAAATTTTCCCTCTTGATTTTATACCGATTTTTAATCATACAAAGGATCACAGATGAGTAATTCAATTTATCGAGTTCCGCCTGCTGTAAACGAACCGATTTCTTCATTTGCACCTGGAACTCCAGAACGCATGTCTTTACAAGCAAAATTAGTTGAAATGTCTGCAGAAACAGTAGATATCCCCATTATTATTGGTGGAAAAGAAATCAGAACTGGGAATACGGAAAACTGTGTAATGCCACATAATCATCAGCATGTTTTGGGTAGCTACCATAAGGCCGGTGAAAAAGAAGTACAAATGGCCATAGATGCGTCATTAGAATCGCGTAAAGCATGGTCAGAAATGCCCTGGGAAGCACGGGTAGCTGTCTTTAAAAAAATGGCTACTTTATTGCAAGGTCCATATCGAGATATTATCAATGCTTCAACCATGTTGGGGCAAAGCAAAAATGCGTTTCAAGCTGAGATTGATGCTGCATGCGAATTGATTGACTTTTTCAACTTTAATTGCGAATATGTTCAACAAATTTATACAGAACAACCACCCCACTCTCCTGATGGGATGTGGAATCAGGTAGAGTATCGTGGACTGGAAGGCTTTGTATTTGCCGTAACGCCATTCAATTTTACATCCATTGCTGCCAACCTACCTACTGCACCTGCCCTCATGGGTAATTCAGTGATTTGGAAGCCTGCATCATCATCTGTATATTCTGGCTATTTTCTCATGAAATTATTTAAAGAAGCGGGGCTACCTGATGGCGTCATCAATTTTGTACCGGGTTCAGGCGCACAAGTAGGTGACCCTGTATTAGAGAGCAAACATTTTGCTGGCATACACTTTACTGGATCAACCGCTGTATTTCAGGGTATGTGGAAGAAAATTGGTAATAATATTCAGAATTATAAAACGTATCCACGCATTGTAGGGGAAACCGGTGGTAAAAACTTTATTTTGGCACATCCATCCAGTAAGGTAAAAGAATTGGCCACAGCCATGGTTAGGGGCGCCTTTGAATATCAAGGTCAAAAATGTTCCGCTGCATCACGATGCTATATTCCAAATAATTTATGGGAAGATGTGAAAGCTGAATTCTTGGCTCAAGTGAATACTATTAAAATGGGTGATGTGAATGACTTCAGCAATTTTGTGAATGCGGTTATTGATGATTCAGCGTTTAATAATATTGCTTCATACATTGATTTTGCTAAAAGTGCGGATGATGCTGAAATTATTTGTGGTGGTGGATATAATAATTCAACAGGTTATTTTGTAGAACCGACTGCCATTGTAACTACCAATCCACATTTCAAAACAATGGAAGAAGAGATTTTTGGGCCAGTGCTTACCATTTATGTATATGATTGGGATGCATCAGATAATGATAAGTCATGGGAAGATATTTGCAATATTGTAGATTCCACCTCTGAGTATGCGCTCACGGGGGCCATTTTTTCACAATGTCGTGAAGCTATTAATACGGCACGAAGATTATTGGTACATTCTGCCGGTAACTTTTATGTGAATGACAAACCTACAGGTGCAGTAGTAGGTCAACAACCCTTTGGCGGAAGTCGTACATCAGGAACCAATGACAAGGCCGGTTCTGCTGCAAATCTCATGCGATGGGTTTCTCAACGGAGCATCAAAGAAACTTTTGTACCGCCTCCTAATTACCATTATCCCTTCTTGGAAACTGAATAATTAAATGGTTCATATTTCATCTGAAATAACACCTTTAAAATCGGTGATTGTTCACTGCCCTGGCGATGAGCATCGCTTTGTGAGTCCACATAATATTGTAGAATGGATACCTGAAAATGGCAACTTAATACATAACCCTGACTATTTACTGTTTGACGACTTAATCCAACCTGAACGTGCAGCCAGTGAGCATCATCAACTCACCAATGTATTATCTTATTTTACCGGTGCAGACCAAACTATTCAGTTTACGGATATACTTCATGAAATTTTAGATGATGATATTGTGCGAAAGTTGCTCATCGATGAATGCTGTACCTTAGAAAATGAAAGTTATGACCATCAATTAGATTCTGTGCAACAAGCTGAGTTAAATGCAATGAGCATTGATAATCTAATCCATGTACTTTTATCTGGATCAGATATAGAAGGTGATGAACGAAGTTATTTTAAATATCCTATTCCTAATCTCATCTTTACTCGTGATATTGCAGCCGTTGTGGGTAATACGGTGCTATTAACCTGGGGTCGTCATCGGGTACGTAAACGTGAAAATATTCTCACTAAATATGTAGTGGCATATCACCCCATATTTGAAAAAGTGGAGGTCTATGATTTCCATCAAAACCACCCTCATCTTTCCGTAGAAGGTGGAGATATTGTGGTATTTGGCGAAGGAGCCATTTGTATTGGAATGAGTGAACGAACGCCTGCTGAAACAGTGGATGCTTTACTCCCCCTTTTCTTCGCAGAAGGATTTACTCATGTATATGCGGTTGATCTACCCAAACTGCGATCACTCATGCATTTAGATACTATTTTCACCCGAATCAATACAAATGAAGTGTTGGTCTATCCTCCCCTCTTTTTAGATGGTGAATATAATGGTAAGAAGGTCATGACCTATCGACTCACAAAAGACGATACTGTTTCAAATTCTACCCCCGAAGGCAAAACACTACTTCAACTTATGGCTGAAGATGGTATTGTATTGACTCCAATCAAATGTGGGGGTGATAAGCCTCTTAATCAAGACCGTGAACAATGGACAGTCGGCGCTAATGCATTTGCCATACAACCAGGTATTATTGTGGGTTACGAACGAAATCTGAATACATTAGAAGAATTAAGAAATAATGGCTACCAGATTGCCACTGCACAGACATTTTTATCTGACCCTGAACGATTCATAAATAGTAAAGTAATGATTACCATCGAAGGTTCAGAATTATCTCGTGGCCATGGCGGTGCAAGATGCTTGACCATGCCTCTTATTCGGGAGGAAAATCATGGGTAGGCAGAATCCAACAGTAATTATTGCCTTAGGTGGGAATGCTATATCTCCCAAAAATGAAGCGGGAACCATCGAGCAACAATTTGAACATACACGTGATAGTTTGAAAAGTGTCATGAGTTTTGTGAAAAAACGTTATAATATTTGCATCACCCATGGAAACGGACCGCAAGTAGGTGCTGAACTCCTAAAAACAGAGATGACTGAATCGGTAATCCCCCCCCTTCCATTAGGTGTGTTAGTTGCAAATACACAAGGTGCCATTGGGTATATGATTCAGCAATCATTACAAAATGAATTATACAATGAAGATACTGAACGGGAAGTAGTAACCTTTATTTCTCAAATGAAAGTTGACGGGAATGACCCTGCCATTGGTGACCCAAATAAATTCATCGGCAAGCGTTATTCTATTGAAGATGCCAATAAAATGGTTGAAAAGTATGGCTGGAAATTAAAAGAACAAGAACCTGGTGAATGGCGCCGTGTGGTACCCTCACCTACTCCTTTGTATATTTTTAATGGTCGATCAATCAAACATTTAGTTGAATTTGGAACTATTGTAATTGCCGGTGGTGGCGGGGGAATCCCTGCATACAATAAGGCGGATGGTACTCTTGATGGTTTAGATGGTGTTATAGACAAAGATATGTCCGCAGCTCTTTTGGGTCGTGTTTTAAAAGCAGAAGAATTATTCATTGTTACCGATGTGGATAATATCTATATAAATTTTAACACCCCCCAACAAAAACCGATTTCTCATGCTACCGATGATGAGGTGATACAATGGCTTGAAAAAGGTGAATTTGGCGAAGGAAGTATGGCACCTAAAATTCGTGCTGCCATTTATTTTTTAAAATATCATGGCCAGAAAGTGGTTATTACCTCATTAATTAAAATTGAGGATGCCATAAATGGCAACGCAGGAACCATTATTACTAATAAAGGAAACGAATGAAAATACATGAATATCAAGGCAAAGCACTTTTAAAAATGTATAATGTGCCAATTCAAGATGGATACGTAGTGGAAGAACTCTCGCAAGTAGAATCTACCATCAAAAAAGTTAGAAAAGAATTCAACTCAGATGCAGTGGTGGTGAAGGCGCAAATCCATGCAGGTGGTCGTGGTAAAGGCGGTGGTGTTAAATATTCCCCAACGCTAGAATCAGCAATAGAAAATGCTAACAATATTTTAGGAATGGACCTTATTACCCATCAAACGGGCCCTAAAGGACAGAAAGTGCGAAAACTTTACATCACAGAAGCCCTTGATATTGCAGAAGAATTCTATGTGGCCATCACACTAGATCGTTCTTTAGGAAAAGATGTATTCATGGTTTCTACCGAAGGCGGTATGGAAATTGAAAAAGTAGCTGATGAAACACCTGAAAAAATTGTTAAAGAATGGATTGACCCCCTACTGGGTATGAAATCTTTCCAAGCACGTAAATTATCCTTTGGACTTGGTCTAACTGGGGATGCATTTAAAGCGGCGTGTAAAGTATTTACCAATATGTATAAGTGTTATACTGAAACGGATGCCACCATTGTAGAGATTAATCCACTGGTGCTCACAGAAGATGGTCGCGTAATTGCGTTGGATGCTAAATTTAATTTCGATGATAATGCCATGTATCGCCAAAAAGATATTGCAGAAATGCGTGATGATTTCGAAGAAGACCCCACTGAGCTTGAAGCCAGTCAATTTAATTTGAATTATATTAAACTAGATGGAAATGTGGGTTGTATGGTAAATGGTGCAGGATTAGCCATGGCTACTATGGACATCATCAAACTTGCCGGTGGTGAGCCTGCAAACTTCTTAGATGTGGGCGGGGCAGCAAATATTGAAACCGTTAAAAATGGATTTAAAATCATCCTAAAAGATGAAAATGTGAAAGCCATTATCATTAATATTTTTGGTGGTATTGTAAGATGTGACCGCGTGGCAAATGGTGTCATTCAAGCCGTAAAAGAACTCAATCTTGATCTACCCGTTATTGTTCGTTTAGAAGGTACCAATGCAGTGGAGGCCAAGAAAATTCTGGCTAAATCGGATGTGGCAATTATCCCTGCTGATAGTATTTTAGATGCAGCCAACAAAGCGGTAACTGCCGCAACAAATAGCTAGGGAGTAAAATGTCTATATTAGTAAATAAAAATTCAAGAGTTGTGGTACAAGGAATCACTGGTTCTGAGGGGACTTTCCATTCCACACAAATGTTAGAATACGGCACCAACATTGTAGCCGGTGTAACCCCTGGTAAAGGCGGTCAAACGGCGTTAGATGATAGTGTTCCTGTATATAATTCAGTAGAAGACGCCAAAAATGAAGCGGGTGCAAACACTTCAATTATTTTTGTACCACCTCCATTTGCAGCTGAGGCTATCATTGAAGCATCTTATGCGGGGATGGATCTAATTGTATGTATTACTGAAGGTATCCCCGTTCAAGATATGGTAAAGGTTAAGCGTGTTATTGATGAAAATGGAACCCGTTTGATTGGACCTAATTGCCCCGGTATCATTACAGTAGATGAATGTAAATTGGGCATCATGCCTGGCTTCATTTGCAAAAAAGGTAATATTGGTGTAATCTCTAAATCAGGAACGCTTACATATGAAGCCATTGGCCAATTAGTAAGTAATGGAATGGGCCAAACCACTGCATTAGGAATTGGTGGTGATCCAATCATAGGTACAGATATGCGAGATGCTTTAGAACTGTTTGAGGCCGACCCCGAAACCGAAGGGATTGTTTTGATCGGTGAAATTGGTGGACAAATGGAAATTGAAGCTGCAAGATGGGCCAAAGACAATGTGAGTAAACCTATAGTAGGTTTTATTGCTGGACAAACAGCTCCCCCTGGACGACGAATGGGCCATGCAGGCGCTATTGTTTCTGGTGGTGATGATACTGCGGTATCAAAAATGAGAATCATGAAAAAATGCGGAATCGACGTATGTGAATCCGTTGCAGAAATTGGCCAAAAAATGAAGGCCGCTCTTGTACAAGAAGCGGAAGCAATTGCTTAACTTAGGGAAGAAAATGACAAATAGAACATTTGCAATTATTAAACCGGATGCAGTTAAAAATAATACTACTGGATTAATTTTCAACCACATTCTAAAAGCTGGATTCAATGTGCTTTCAGCCAAATTAATCAAAATGACACTGGCTCAAGCCGAAGACTTTTATGCCATTCACGCAGAAAGACCATTTTTTGGCGAATTGACTGAATTCATGTCATCTGGACAATGCATGGTATTGGCATTAGAAAAAGATAGTGCGGTTCCTGCATGGAGAGAAACGATTGGAGCTACTAATCCTGAAGAAGCCACTGAGGGTACAATCCGAAGTTTATACGCAACAAACATTGGTGAGAATGCGGTACATGGATCAGATTCTGATGAGAATGCACAAAAAGAAATTGCGTTTTTCTTCCCAGATACTGAACTTATCGCTAATAATTAAGGATAAATAATGGGAATTAAGGCGTTAATAACAATAGTATCTCTTCTAATATCAGCATGTGGTTCGAAAATTGAACCTAAAATTGTACATGTAGATAAAACTCAAAAAGTACAATCTACACTGAATTGGGAGACAGCAGAAAAACTTCACTTTATGTGGACTCCCCCAAAAGGGCCTAAAGGCAATGATGCAAAATGGATTATTAATGATGACATTATGCTATTTACACCAGATACGCCTGGTGAATATGTAATTTCATTAGTCATTGAAAATATGTCAGGTGACATTTTGGGAGAAGAAACTTTTTTACTGATTGCAGAAGATGCTCTGAATAATTCACAGCACCCAGTTACTACTCTAACTTCAACAACCTTAACTCAGAAAACCCCAAAAATGGATTCCGCCACTAAAGTTTCACCAGAAATAGAAAATGCGCCTAATAATCGAATAGAAAATAAAGTTGTAAATAACAGCTCTTATACAATTCAAGTTTCGGCATGGCCAAGTCTTGAGGAGGCCAGAAAAGATCAATTATCATTGATAAAATATGGTATTGATGCATATACTCAACGCGTCTTCATCGATAAGAAAAATTCATATTGGTGGCGTGTTAGAGTCGGTAACTTTTCTACTTCGGACCAAGCAAGTAAAGTTAAAAAACAAATTGAAGATTTACGTGGAAGTTCTGTTTGGGTTGATATAATTGATAAAAATTAATCCTTTTCATTTAATTTGGTTTAAGATATAATAAATATTTAAATTATACGATGTGTTTTAATCTACTAATTAATAAAGTAAGGTAAGTAATGGCTGTACCAAAGAGAAGACATTCGAAACAAAGAAGCAGAAAAAGACGTACACATTGGAAATGTGCATCGCCACAAACGGCTACTTGTTCACAATGCAACCACCTCAAATTACCGTACCGCGCATGTGCAAACTGTGGGTACTATAAAGGAAAACCTGTAATTTCCGCCCAAGGCGTTTAAATACTAAAATTATGAAAATCGCCTTAGATGTTATGGGCGGAGATCTTGCACCTTTATCTAACCTAGAAGGTGCATTCTCTTATATAGAGGAAACTAAAGACTCTGCAACTCAGCTTTTATTGGTTGGTGATAAACCCACCATTGAAAAAGCTATTTCTAAATATCCCAAATATGCAAATAGCATTCAAATTATTCATACCACTGAAGTGGTTGAAATGGATGATAAGCCATCACGAATATTTAGAACTAAACCAGACTCCTCACTAGTTCGCTGTATCAACCTCATTAAAAACGGTGATGCCGATGCTGTAATTAGTGCAGGAAACACTGGCGCATTACTGGCCAGTTCTCTTTTTATGTTGGGTAAAATTAATGGCATCCGCCGACCCGCCTTTGCACCGATTATTCCCACCGAAAAAGGAAGTGTAATACTTTGTGATGCAGGTGCAAATGCAGATGTTAAACCACAACACCTTGTACAATTTGCGTTGATGGCAAGTGCATATCTTGAAGTGCAAGAAAATGTAGAATCCCCACGAGTTGCCCTCATAAACATTGGCTCTGAAGAGAGTAAAGGAAATGAACTCACACGTTCTGCATACCCTCTATTAAAAGATCATATTGATAATTTCGTGGGCAATATTGAATCCCGTTACTTTCTTAATGGTGATGTTGATGTGATCGTTTGTGATGGTTTTACAGGTAATATAATTTTAAAACTTACCGAAGGATTATTTAAAATTATAACTGAATCTTTGAAAGATAGCCTTTCAGAAAATATAAACGATACCTCTCAATTTATGCCAATTTTGGGTAATCTAAAAGCAAAATACGATTATGAGGAACATGGTGGAACTCCCCTCTTAGGAATCAATGGCATTGTAATGAAATGCCATGGGTCATCATCAAAACGATCTATTAAAAATACAATTATTGCAGTGAAAAAATTCCATGACGCAAATTTAATCAATGAAATTGCAGACCGTATGTCAAAACATATGGATATATTCGAGGAAAATACTACCGTTGATGAAACCCAAACTGCGTAAAGCAAACATCACTGCTGTGGGGAAATACCTCCCCAAAAATATTCTCACTAATGCCGACCTTGAAAAAATGGTAGACACAAATGATGAATGGATACAATCTCGAACAGGCATACAAGAACGTCGAATTGTAGATAAAGGGGAGGCATCCGTCGAGATGTCAGTCAATGCTATTCAACAAATCTTAGATTCACGCAATTTAGACCCCACAGAGATTGATGCCATTATCGTGGGTACCGTTACTCCAGACATGCTTTTCCCTTCTTGTGCAGCCTTGATTCAACATAGAATTGGTGCCACTAATGCGTGGGGGTATGATCTTTCTGCGGCATGTTCAGGATTCATTTTTGCCCTTCAATCTGGCTCTGCTCTCATTGAATCAGGACAATGTGTAAAAGTGCTCATTGTTGGGGTAGATACAATGAGCTCAATCATAGATTATGAAGACAGAAATACATGCATCCTTTTTGGTGATGGTGCTGGAGCCGTACTCCTTGAACCGTCTGAAAAATATGGGGTAATTGATGGAATCATGCGTACTGACGGTGGCGGTGGTGAATTTCTCAAAATTCCTGGGGGTGGAAGCTTGCATAGAACAAGCCACGAAACTGTTGACAAAAAAATGCATTATATTCAACAGGATGGTAAAACTGTATATAAATTTGCAGTAAAAGGGATGGCTGATGTGTCTTATGAACTGGCATCACGTAATAATTTATCCAATGATGATATTGATTTATTCATTCCCCATCAGGCCAATAAACGTATTATTGATGCGGCTGCCAAACGATTAGGTATTCCCAATGAAAAGGTGCTCATCAATATAAATAAATATGCTAATACAACTGCAGGTACAATTCCCATTGGGATAGTGGAAGCGGTTGAAACCAATCGTTTAAAAAAGGGTGACAACTTGATTTTAGCCTCATTTGGAGCAGGATTCACTTGGGGTGCAACCTATATTAAATGGGGCATGGATGACTAAATGAGTAAAGCATTTATATTTCCTGGACAAGGTTCCCAATTTGTTGGAATGGCAAAAGACCTCTATGATGAATTTCAATTTGCAAAAGATCGTTTTGTACAAGCCAATAATATTTTAGGATATGACATTTCTGAAATTGCCTTTGAAGGACCCGATGAAATCCTAAAACAAACTCAATATACACAGCCTGCAATTTTTGTACATAGTGTAATCGTAAACGACTTTCTCTCTAGTAAGGGAATACTTCCTTCAGCGGTTGCTGGACACAGCTTAGGTGAATTTTCTGCATTAGTTTCTGCAAAGGTTATTTCTTTTGAAGACGCACTTTCAATCGTTAAAGTACGTGCAACTGAAATGGCAAAAGCTGGCAATTTACAACCAGGCTCAATGGCTGCAATTTTAGGTGCTGATGAAGATCAACTACAAATGATTTGCACACAAAATGGAATCGTATTACCCGCCAATTTAAATGCACCAGGGCAAGTGGTCATTTCAGGTGAAGTTGATGCAGTTGCAAATGCAATAACTACCGCCAAAAAAATCGGAATCCGTAAAGCATTTCCATTAAATGTTTCAGGCGCATTTCATTCTCCACTAATGACACCTGCAAGAGTTCCTTTATCAGAAGCATTAAATTCCGTAAATTTTAAAAATGCAATAATCCCCGTTTATCAGAATGTGAGTGCTGAACCCGTAACGAATGCAGATGAAATTAAATCAAATATTCTTGAGCAACTTGAATCACCCGTACGTTGGATAGAAATTATTTCTAATATGAGTCGTGATGGATTTACATCATTTCTAGAAGTTGGTCCGGGTAAAGTTTTACAAGGACTAAATAAAAGAATTTTAACTGAGCACGATTCAGCCAGTATTGGCACGAGAGATCAAGTAGAACAATATGTTTAATCTTACAGACAAAATTGCCATTATTACGGGTGCTTCCCGAGGCATTGGAAGTGCCATTGCCCATAACTTATCTAAAGCTGGCGCAAAAGTAGTACTTATTAGCCGGAGCATCGATGCATTAAAATTAGTTGAAACTGAAATCAAATCCAATGGCGGTAATGCCATTTCTATTGTTGCAGATGTTTCTAATTTTGAATCATTCAGCACCGCTGTAAATCATGTAGTTAAAACATGGGGAACAGTTGACATCCTTATTAACAATGCGGGAATCACCCGTGATAATATTATCATGCGACTCAAAGAAGATGATTGGGATGCTGTCATCGATATTAACCTAAAAGGTTGTTTTAATGGAATAAAATCGGTTACTCGCCCCATGATAAAAGCCCGATATGGACGAATTATAAATATTACTTCTGTCATTGGCCTTATTGGAAACTCTGGACAAAGTAATTATGCGGCATCTAAAGCGGGAATTTTAGGCCTTACCAAATCTATCGCAAAAGAATTAGGTTCACGACACATCACTGTGAACGCTATAGCCCCAGGATATATTCAAACAGAAATGACGGATAACTTGGATGAAACCTCAATAGATAATTTAATGAAAGCCATACCACTCCAACGGTTAGGGAAACCCCAAGAAATTGCAAACTTAGTATGCTTTTTAGCATCCGAAGAAGCTGCATATATTACAGGACAAACCCTGAATGTTGACGGTGGAATGGTCATGTACTAAAAAACAAGGAGCTACAATATGTCAGAACATTTTGATAAAATCAAAGAAATCGTAATCGACAAATTAGGTGTTGAAGAATCTAAAGTAAATATGGATTCAAAATTTATAGATGATTTAGGTGCAGATTCACTTGATACGGTTGAGTTAATCATGCAATTCGAAGAAGAATTTGGGATTGAAATTCCAGATGACGATGCAGAGAATCTTCTTTCAGTTAAACAGGCTGTAGATTATATCACTGAAAAACTGGGATAAATTTGTCACGTCGGGTTGTTATAACTGGAATGGGGGTGCTATCCCCTATCGGAAATTCAGTTTCTCAATTTTTTGAGGGGTTACGCTCTGGTCAAAATGGAATAGGTGATATTACCCTATTTGATACTACCGACTTTTCAGTTAAAATTGCAGGGGAAGTTAAAATTGACCTCACTGAACATATTGAGAAAAAAGAACTGAATCGAATTGACCGTTTTTCTGCACTGGCATTAATTGCTGCAGATCAAGCTGTTGAACAATCTGGAATTTATAGTGCCCCTGATTTAGAACGCATTGGTGTTATTATTGGGTCTGGAATTGGTGGGATAAGAACATTTGAAGATCAGCACACACGTCTTTTGAATAGTCCAAGACGTGTGAGCCCCTTCTTTATCCCCGCCATGATTTCTGACATTGCCCCTGGCCATATATCTATTAAATATGGTTTCAAAGGTCCTAATTATTCTGTAGTCTCTGCTTGTGCAACGGCAACCCATGCCATTGGTGATGCATTTAGAATGATTAATTACGGGGATGCAGATGCAATTGTTACTGGGGGTACAGAAGCGTCAATTTCCCCCATGTCTATTGCAGGTTTCACCAATATGAAGGCGCTCACACGAAATCCTGATAAATATTCTGCCAGTCGTCCGTTTGATGCTAACCGAGATGGATTTGTGATGGGTGAAGGTGCGGGCATACTCGTGCTTGAAGAATTAGAACATGCGCGTGCCCGTAGTGCGAATATTTTGGGTGAAGTTTCTGGTTATGGTGCAACGGGAGATGCATATCATTTAACATCCCCAGCACCCAATGGTGAAGGTGCTGCACGTGCCATGGAACTTGCGGTAAAAGATGCTGGGCTTAAACCCTCAGATGTAAATTATATCAATGCACATGGAACGTCAACACTTTACAATGACAAAAATGAATCCATTGCTATTCGTACCGTTTTTGGTAAGCATGCAGATAATTTATATGTGAGTTCAACAAAATCAATGACCGGTCACCTATTAGGTGCTACGGGTGGTATTGAAGCAATTACCTCAATACTTTCCATACAAAATCGATTTGTACCCCCAACTATACATTTTGAGACTCCCGACCCTGATTGTAATTTAAATTATGTGCCCAATAATGCCATAACCGATGTGGATATCGATGTAGTGATTTCGAATACATTCGGATTCGGTGGCCATAATGCCGTGATTTTATTCAATCGGTTTATTGATTGAATTTACTAAGAAGACTTTTATTTAATTCCCATCCTGACCGAGACGATAATATTCGTCAACTCGAAAAAAAAATTCATTATACCTTTAATAAACCTGCGTTACTCAATACTGCATTAACACATCGTTCTCTGTACTCTGAACCTGAAAATAATTATGAACGATTAGAATTTTTAGGGGATGCCGTCTTAGATCATGTAGTTTCTGAATGGTTGTTTAATAATTATGAAAACTTAGATGAAGGACATCTCACCAAAAAAAGGGCATCATTGGTGAACCGTACATTTCTGGGAATGTTAGGGCATAAATTTGGTCTTGTAAATCATATTTTTGTAGATTCTGGTGTGGATCTTAATGATAAAAAAGTCATTCAAAATATATCAGCAGATATTTATGAATCTATTGTGGGTGCAATTTTTTTGGATGGTGGTGAAAAATCCGCAGTTAAATTTATACATTCTACATTGATCCATCTTCAAAATCAAGCAGATGAAGATTCTAATTATAAAGGTACATTAATTGAACTTAGTCATCGAAAAGGGTTAGGTTCACCTATCTTTGAACTTTTAGCATCAAAAGGGCCTGAACATGACAAAATATTTCATATTCGTGTTAAACTGAGTAATGGGGTAACATTTGAAGGGACAGGACGGAGTAAAAAGTCTGCCGAACAAGACGCAGCAATGATTGCATTAGATACAATGCAATCCAATTAATTCTGAATTCGTTTCTCTATTTCTTTAATTCTATCTCTTAACCGAGCAGCCACTTCATATTCTTCTTCCTCAACAGCACGAACTAATGCTTCATTCAAATTATCTAGCATATCTTCTGAAGATGTGAGTGGTTCCATAATTTGAGTAACTTTTTGCAATGAATCTTCATTCCCATCCTCATTTTCAGTTTGTTCAATCACACCTACTGAATTAAATACTACCTCTTCCACAAAAATAGGAACCATTGAACGAAGTCCAATGGCGATAGCATCACTGGGACGAGAATCAACTGTTACATCCCCTGAAGCTAACGTAGTCATTGTTATTTTTGCAAAAAAGGTTCCATTCCTTATGTCTGAGATAACAACATGTTTAATATCCACATCCAAAGAATGAACTATATCTAACATGAGATCATGAGTCATGGGGCGAGGCATTTCAATCCCCTCTATTGCCATTGCAATAGCCTGGGCCTCATTACTTCCCACAATGATGGGAACTTGACGCTCACCCTCCACCTCTTTTAACATAACGGCATAGCCTTTGTTGGGTGGATAATAAGATATTCTTAATACATCAACTCTCTTCATACTATAAATTTACCTAGTGTTGGAATTCAATAGCAAAAATTATCGTTTTGCCATTTCTTCCTTCAATTTTGTAATTCTTTTAACGGGTGTAGGGTCCACATTATTTAATAATGCGGCATAATAACTAACCCAATCATTGAAGTGAATCATTTTTAATAATCGAATCAGAGGAGATCTACCTTTCTCGGCAATTTCCACTTGATTTCCAGCTTGACCATCCAGAAGTTTTGCAGTTACTTCCATACGCCCCAAAGAACGTGGGTGATCATCTTCATCCTTTAACCAAATAATACATTTTGTAGCTAATAAATCAGGATGACAGCTCCAGCCTTCGATTTCATTATGATTTTGCTCAGGGATATTATGATGGAATGCTAACATCTTCGCATTTTCTTCTAATTGGCCTCTAAAACGTAATGCAGCAACCCATGTTAAATCTTCACTTCCATAAATTATTGGACACATGAAATGAATCTCATTTGCCAAAATTACTGCAGGATTCTTATCGTCACAATCAGATAATTCATCGCATAGTTCGGTCAATTTTCCAAATGAAAAGTATAATTCTTCAATGATGGCATCACTGGCAAAACCTAATTTATTTAACAAAATTAATGTAAGGGATACAGATAAACCCAACGCAGCTCTTGGCTGTATTCCTGAAGGGAGAATAGCATAATCTAAATTATCGCCAATGGCCAATTTTCGCAGTTTCCCACCGGTAGTAATTGCTACAATTTTCGCATCTGCTTTTTTACATTGAACAAATGCAGAAAGGGTCTCTTCCGTGTTCCCCGAATAGGATGATGCCAGAACTAATGTATTTTCATTCACCCAATTTGGAATATTATATGACCGATTTACTAAAATCGGTACATCACATTCATTTTGTATTAATACACGTGAGACATCACCACCAATGGCAGACCCCCCCATTCCTAAAATGAGGATATTACTAATATTTGAATATTCATATTCGGGACGCCAGTTCTCCATAATCGAGAATGCTGTTTTAATCTGTACTGGAAAACCAACAATAGCATCATACATATTGGATACATCTAATTTTTGTTTTAATGCTTTAATCTCAGACATTAATTTCCTCTATTTGTAATAAGATTACTAAAAAATGAAAGTTTTTCAGTATCAATATTTAGCTCACTTAATAGTAAATCGGCTTCTTTAATCGTTGATATAATTTTTTCCTCAGCCTCTTCACATATTCCCGAATTCATAAGTAAACTTCTTACTTTTTCTAATCCAACTGAATAATTTTCTTTTGCCAATGATAATGCATTATCTAAATCTGAAGAAACTTTTTCTCTGGCAAGAATCATTAAAAATGTTTTCTTTTCTAACAATAAATCACTTTCAAGACTTTTACCCATATTTTTACTATCAGAATAAATTTCCAATAAATCATCTTGAATTTGAAATGCCCGACCAATCAATCGACCATAATCTCGAACTTTTATCACATCTGAATTATTAGCACCACCAGAAATAGCTCCTAACTCAGCAGACAGTCCAATTAGATAGCCAGTCTTTAAATCTATCATGTGAATATATTCATCCAGAGAAACCGTACTCCGAATTTCGAATTCCTTATCATAGGCTTGGCCTTCGCAAACTGACTGTAGACCATCAATAAAACAAGACATTAGTTTTGTTTGAAATTGAGGGGCTTTATGAATCATTTTTAATGCCAATGATAACATGGCATCTCCAGATAATATGGCAGTACCCAAATCCCATTTATGATGAACGGTGGGTTTGCCGTGACGAATATTATCTTCATCCATAATATCATCATGAACCAATGTAAAATTATGGAGAACTTCTACAGCCAATGCGGCAGACATGGATTCCCCTTTTGTACCCCCAAAAGATTCAGCTGTAAAAAGAGTCAATATGGGTCTTATCCGTTTCCCCTTTCCAGATAAAACATAATTAATAGGATGTACTAAAGATCTAGGCCCTGAATTATAAACCGAAAGTAATTCTTGATTTATTTCGTCTCTATAATTAGAAATGAGTATGTCAAACGCCAATGACCACATCTCCAAATTCTGCTAATTTGCCTAATACCAAGTCCTGAATTTCTTCCATACGGACTTGGGTTTTGGCCTCAAAACGGCAAACTAAAACAGGTTGCGTATTGGATGCTCTTACCAAACCCCATCCATCTCCAAATTTGATGCGAACCCCATCAATGGCAATACAATCATATTTTTCTGTAAAGTATGCAATGGCTTTTTCAGCAATTTCAAATTTTTCAATATCATTTTTACATTCCATGCGGAGTTCAGGTGTTGAATAATAGATGGGGATTTCAGCTGTATATTCAGATAGCTTCTTATCACCACGAGAAATCAACTGTGCCAATCGCAATGCCACATAAACCGCATCATCAAATCCATAAAAATCATCCGCAAAGAAAATATGACCACTCATTTCACCCGCAAATTTTACATTCAATTCTTTCATTTTATCTTTGATGAGTGAATGACCCGTTTTCCACATTACGGGTGTACCACCATAACGATAAATCATATCTTCCAATGCTTGCGAGCACTTCACATCAAAGATGATGGCATCACCTTCATTCTTAATAATTTCAGGTAAAAATAATGCAATCAAATCATCGGCCCGAATGATACTGCCTTTTTCATCCACAGCCACCACACGATCCGCATCTCCATCAAATGCTACCCCAAAATCATAACCACCCTGTTGAACTTCAGCGATTAGGTCCACTAAATTATGATCTTCAGTTGGGTCAGGGTGATGATTAGGGAAGCTTCCATCAACATCACAAAAAAGTTCTGTCACCTCCATACCCAATTCTTTGAATATAGTTGGGGCCGTTATACAACCGGCTGCATTTCCACAATCAATGGCTACTTTTAATGGTCGATCTAATGAAATTTTTGATCGAAGCATATTCATATAGGTTGGAAGAATATCATTTTTTTCTACCCTGCCTTCACCCACTTCAAAATCTGAAGTATTAATCATTTCTTTTAAATCTTGAATTTGCTCACTATGAAATGCTTTTTGATTCAGAGAAAATTTAAAGCCATTAAATTCTGGAGGATTATGACTCCCCGTAATTTGTACTGCACCATCCACATCTAACTCATACATGGAATAATAATTTGCAGGGGTTGGTAAAATTCCTATATCGATTACGGTCACGCCCGTTTCCATTAATCCTTTTGTAAAATTATCAATAAGTCCAGGCGTTGTGTGGCGAATATCACCACTTACCGCAACTGTTTTACCCCCACCGCGTAACACGTACGTACCAAATGCACGCCCAATATTTTGGACTACATCGTCGGTAAAATCCGTTTCAACCACTCCACGGATATCATATTTTCTAAAAATAAATTCATTCATTCTTTCCCTTTATAAATATCACCCAATACAACATGGGATTTCGCCCCCGTTACGGATGGCATATTTGCAGTTATTTTTTTCAATCTACATACCCCAAGCACAACCATCAACAAGGCCTCTTTTGTATCGGGGTCGATGTCCATTTCAGCAGAACTTATAATCATTAATTGAGTGTACTTTTTTAAATCTTCCATAATAATGGGATGATGTACGCCACCACCACTTACAATTATGGTTGAATCCTCCGGGGTAAAATTACGCAGTTTTAAAATATTCTCCCATATAGATTTAGCGGAAAATGCCACGAATGTTCGAAGTATATCTTCTGGGGGATGCTCATCCCATTCCGCTACTATTTTTCTTACATAATCTTTACCAAATTCATGACGACCCGTGGATTTTGGGTAGGTCCTTTGTACAAATGGGTGCGTAATCAATTCATCCAATAATGTTTTAATAATTTTCCCAATGGATGAATACTTCCCATCTACATCACAGGGTTCACCCCACATCATCATACAGAGTTCGTCAATCAAGGCCATACCAGGACCCGTATCAAATCCTAAAACGTCCACTTTTTTAGCATGTAGTGGGATATGGGTGAAATTTGAAATTCCCCCAATATTTAGAATTATTTTATCATAGGCAGAATTATTAAACAAAAGCCAATCTAAAAATGGCATGAGCGGTGCACCGTTTCCCCCTGCATCAATATCTGCTTGACGAAAATTATATATAACGGGAATTTGAAAAGCATCTGCTAAAAATTGAGGGTCACCAATTTGATGTGTCATCACGCCATCTTCATGGGAAATGGTTTGGCCATGCATGGCAATGGCATCCATGTTTTCAGAATCAAAATGTTTTACACAGAGATGAGAAAATAGTTTTCCCAAATGTGTATGAGCATTTTCGATATTTTCACCATCGACTGCATTCTGAATAATAGATTTGGCTTTAGCATTAAAAGGCTCAGAAATAGATTTTATTATTTTATAGCTGAATAGATATTTTTCGTTAACACTGATTTCAGCCAAGCACATATCTAAACCATCCATGGATGTGCCAGACATGAGACCTAAAACTGTGAGTTTTGTGGATTGATTCACAGGGATAATTTCAACAATTCTATTGAAGAAACACTAATGATAGATATTCTATTTTAAATAAGCTGAAAAAATATTTAGATTTTAGAATAGTTCAATTAATAATTAAATACTTAAAGGAGTAATATTGAAAAAGATAAACATTATTATAATTATAATACTAATCTCATCATTTATCTTTGCAGGTGATTTAAATACCAATAGTTCATTAAGGAATACAGGTGTTTCTGCTTTTTGGATTTTATCAAATATTTTATATGCTGGTATGAAAGCACAAAACATTAAATCTCGAAATGGAGCAAGAATATTAGCGCTTATTTTTGGATTACCAGGAACATTACTTACTTTATTCTTTGTAAAAGAAGGAAGTAAGCGAGCCTATGATGTTGATTTCCCTACAAATCCAGAAAGTGAATAATGATTAAATATTAGGAGACCTTATGGCATTTTGCTCAGCATGTGGAAAAGTAATCAAAGAGAATTAAAAATTTGTCAAGATTGTGGTGCAACTCAATCTCAATCTGAATATATTGATGAACCGAAAGATTGGATTGTAACCTTATTACTCAGCTTTTTCTTAGGTTGTTTAGGTGTTCATCGATTTTATAAAGGACATACCGGGATTTGCGTTGCTCAACTATTAACATTGGGTGTTTGTGGTATTTGGGAATTCATCGACTTTATCATTATTTTAGTGGGAAATTTTAAAGATGCATAGGGTCGGCCCCTCAAAAAGTAATCAGAAACTAATAATTGTATTGGTTTCCCTTTCTCTATTATGGGCTATCCCAGAATCACGGATGTTCACAGGCAATACTATTTGCCTATTCAAAAATTTCATTGGATTCGAATGCGTTGGATGTGGAATGATGCGTGCATTATATCTTTTGAGTCATGTTGTTGTTTGGGGAGCTGTGGCTTTTAATCGTTTAGTAATTATTATTGCACCATTATTAATTTATGTTTTAGTCATCCAGAACCTGAGACAACGACCCATTCACTGAGTCCAATTTATTTTTAGCATCTCCTTTTGAACATTTCTTTGATTCCATCACTATAGCCGTTTTCACTTCTCCATCTGCTTTTTTGAGAAGCTGGAGTGAATCATCATAATTCAGATTGGTAATTTGGGATACAATTCGTGCGCCTCGATCCCATAGTTTATCATTACAGGCGGTGAGATCCACCATGAGATTGCCATATGTTTTTTTCAATTTTATCATGGCTGTAGTTGTAATCATATTCAGTACCATTTTGGTAGCGGTTCCGGCTTTCATTCGGGTAGAGCCAGTAATAACTTCGGGACCCACAATGACTGATATCACATAATCAATAAATCTTTCTTCAATTGGTGAATTACACATGAGGAGTCCCGTTGTTACCCCTCGAGATTTAGCTTCTTTTAATGCGCCATGAATAAAGGGAGCACTCCCATTAGCTGAAATTCCCAAAACCACATCATTTTCATTTACCCCTTTTTCGATGATGGAATTGGCACCATTTTCTGTACTATCCTCTGCACCTTCAACCGAATTTTTCAGAGCAATATCTCCTCCAGCAATAATCCCCTGAATCATTTCAGGATTAGTGCGATAAGTTGGTGGACATTCAGACGCATCTAATACACCTAAACGCCCACTGGTGCCTGCACCCACGTAAAATAGTCGGCCACCATTCCAAAATGAATCTACCAATGATTCTATAAAACGTTGAATTTGGGGAATAGCTACTTTCACTGCTGTCGCTACTTTTTCATCTTCATTATTGATTGTTTGCAAAATTTCATCCACATCCATTAAATCAATATTCATAGAATTGAGGTTTTGTTGCTCTGTAATCTTTGAACTATTCATCTTTGATTTCTCTTTATAAACTATCTAATTTAATTTACTATATGGAAATTTTATTACCATGCTTGACCTAAACTTAGCCATAGCGGGATTAATTTTATCAATCATCTTTTCTGGTTCTGAGATTGCCCTCATTTCGGCAAATTCTTTGCAAATTAATGTATGGCTCAAGCAAAAAATTCGTCTCTCAAAATGGGCAGCTACCATTCTTGAAAACAGGGAAGAATATTTGGCCATCATCCTTATTGGCACTAATTTTGCCAATATACTCACCACATCTTTTGCAACCGTATATTTACTCCGTGTGGATGTAATCTCCTCCAAATTGATTGTGATTCCTATTGCAATTATTATTCTCCTCTTTGGTGAAATATTACCCAAAACCATCATTCGAGAATATGCCAATATTGGCATTGTGATTCTCTCACCCATACTGATTATTTCTCGAGTTGTCATGTCCCCCATCCTATTTATTATAAATAAATTAGGCTTTATGGATGTGACTGAAACTCAATCTTCTGCAGAGGAATTGGAAGAAAAACGGGAGGATCTTCAATTTGTATATGAACAAGTGGATGATAAAGGGACCATCGAAAAAGATCAGCAAGAACTCATAACCAATGTGTTTGAAATTAGTGAAATTACCGTCTATGAAGCCATGACCCCACGGATGGATATCTCTGCTGTTTCCAAAAGGGATTCACTGGAAAAAGTACTTCACACTTTTATTGATTCAGGCCATTCAAAACTACCTGTTTATGATAAAAATATTGATAATATTCTAGGAGTTGTTTATCTATATGATTTGTTTAATTCACCTGAAAATTTACATGATGTAATTAAGCCAATCCATATTACACCCTATTCAAAACTACTTATGGAACTCATGTCAGAGTTTCAAGACTCACATCATGCCATTGCCATTGTGTTAGATGAGCATGGGGGAACCGCTGGGTTAATTACGGCTGAAGATGTATTTGAAGAACTATTTGGTGACTTTGAAGATGAATTTGATACGGATACTGCAGAAGGCATAGCGCATGATGATGGATCCATTTCTGTAGATTCTAGAATGGATTGTGAAACCTATAATGATCGCTTCAGTAATATTTTTCCTGAGGGTGATTATGAAACTTTAGGTGGATTCATTATTGCAGAAACTGGCAGAATTCCCAATCAAGGTGAACGACTATTTACCTCCATTGGTCAAATTGAAATTATTAAAGCATCCGCAAGACGCATTGTACAAATCCGCATTTACCCTGCAAACCAGCATAAATAATTTGGATAAACACAATTTATCTCCAGCAACATTTATTGGCATTCAAGGAGATGATGTTATTTCATTTGGTTCGGGACAACCAGATTTACCACCACCAAAAGAAGTATATGAAATCCTCCCCCACTATTCTGATTTTAAATATGGACTCATCCAAGGGCAAGAAAATTTGCGGAATGCTTTGGCTCGACAATATCCCCATTCTACTGCAGATAGTTTTGTAATTACCAATGGTGCCTCGGAAGCACTGGATTTAACATTACGTGTAATTGCGTCGTATGACCATCATTTACCCAAAAAAGTGATGATTACCCAACCCTACTATTATTCATATCCCCATATGATTAAATTTGCAGGTATGGAACCTGTATTAGTGAATACCAAAAACGGACGGATTGATTTGGATGATCTGAAGAATAAAATTGAAGAATGTCGCGTCATTATAATTAATTCACCATCAAATCCTACAGGGCGGGTGGAGGCAGTGGAAACCCTAAAAGAAATAGAAAAAATTGCCCAAGAACAAGGCACCTATATTCTTTCAGATGAAGTGTATAAAGATCTCATTTATGTTCGAGAAAATTATCTCATAGAAGGCCCTCATGTGGTCACTATAAACTCCTTTTCTAAGACGTATGCAATGTGTGGATTCCGTGTAGGTTATCTGTGGTCTCTTGATTCTCAATTGGTGAATGATGTAATTGCCATAAAAACGCATACTTCTATGAATACCAATATATTAGGGCAAGAGATGGCATATGAAGCTACTAAAGTTCCGCGAAAATTTATTGATAATCAACTCATCATCTGGGAAGAAAGGCGTAATCTACTCTATAGTGGACTTAATGAATTGGGGTTTGAATTGTGGAATCCAGAAGGTGCTTTTTATATGATGCCCAAAGTAGAGAATGCTCTCGATTTTGTATGGGACCTTTACAAAGATTATAATGTAATCACCTATTTAGGTGATTGGTTTGGCTCACCGGGGAGGGTTCGTTTTTCATATGCCCTCGATATAAATAAAATTGAGAATGGGCTTTCTAAAATTGAAGACTATCTGCAAACAAAAAAGGGAGCCTAAGCTCCCTTTTTTGTTTATTAATGTTATGTCTTAAACAGCCACTTCTTCCATAGATTCACTATACTCACCTTTTGATGCAAGCCCATTCAGCTTTGCTCTTTGGAAAAAGGCGTCTTGTGCAGACAGCACATTAGAAGTTTTCCCAAGCCATATATTCAATGCAGATTGTTGTAATGCACGTCCGTATGAATAGGTGAGGTTCCATGGTAAATCATCACCAAACTTTACATTCATCATGTTCAGATGTGCCGTGGCGTCATCACTGCTCTGCCCACCAGAAAGAAAAGCCACGCCAGGTACTGTTGCTGGTACTGTAGATTTTAAACATTCAATGGTTCGGGTCACAACTTCTTCAATTGATGCTTGCTGAGGACACTCTGTCCCTGAAACAACCATATTGGGTTTTAACACAATACCTTCAAGCATTACATCTTGTGTTGCTAATTGTTTAAATACTTCATTTTGAACAGTAACAGTTACTTCAAAACAGTGGTCAATGGTATGCGTCCCATCCATAAGTACTTCTGGCTCAACAATCGGAACAATCCCAGCCTCTTGACAAAGAGAAGCATAACGCGCAAGTGCATGTGCATTGGCCTCATAACAAGCCTGAGTCGGTGTCCCATCACCAATTGTGATTACCGCACGCCATTTCGCAAATCGAGCACCCATCTCATAATATTCAGCGAGTCTTTCACGAAGACCATCTAATCCTTCAGTCACTTTTTCATTTTCATGCCCTGACAATAATTTGGCACCCATATCTACTTTAATCCCAGGAATCACACCTTTATCTAAAAGGTGTTTTATAAATGGGGTATTATCATTCAATGTAGACTGACGAAGTGTTTCATCGTAAAAAATTACGCCGCTAATATATTCTTCCATATTTGGGGTCGTCAAAAGCATATCACGATATTCATTGCGTTTGGCTTCTGTTGAATCAACTCCAATTGATGTAAATCGTTTTGTACATGTAGGAGTACTTTCATCAGCAGCTAAGATGCCTTTACCTTTTGCTACCATTAATTTGGCATTTCTAATTAGTTCTTCTTTATGTTTCATGATTGTCCTATTTTTATTTTAGTTGACCAATTTCATTTAGCATATTCTTAAACCATGTCTGGTTGTAATCAAATGGTTTCCCACCTTTAATTCTATTAAACTCAATACACGAAAGCACATTCCCATTATCTTCATCCAATCCAACAACGCCACTTCTTCTGGCAACAGCATTTTCAATGGCTAAATCTGCAGATTTAAAAATCAATTCTAAATCTTGAGTATTGGATGCTGCTGACCGGGCGAAATATCCACTCTTTTGTACCAGTACTTTATCAGCTCCAATTTCTTTAGCAAATTGTTTAGCAAACCATTGCCCCGGATTAATCTCATCCAATCGGACATGACCGAACGCATCACGGAGTATATCCTTACCACTTGCTTCCATTTCAGAAACTATACTATCCACACCAGCACCTTCACTAAGAAATATATTTACACAATCATGCCTATCCATGACTTTTTTCAACCGTTGTGATTCAGTTTTGATATCTAAATTATTTTCAGGGATATAAACAGCATGGACATCCCATTTATGCTCATCAACTAACAATTCTGATAGGAATGATCTTTTCTTCAACCGTTTCCTATATTCTGCAGCTGTTGCTGCTGTCAGCCAACCACAATTCCTACCCATCACTTCATGAATTATCAATTGTCGAGTACTTGTTGTGTTCTCATTTACTACATTTTCAAAGAAGATGGCACCTTGCTCTGCTGCTGTCCAGGCCCCCAATGTCTGCTTAATAGGGAAAACATCGTTATCAACGGTTTTAGGCATCCCTACAACAGTAAGGTCATAATTGTTATCTAATAAGTATTTTACTAGAAAACCAGCAGTAGTATTGGTATCATCTCCACCTATCGTATGCAATATGGTAATACCATCAGTAATTAATTGCTCAGCAGCAACTTTCAGGGGATCTTCTCCATCCTGGATATAACCATTAAAAATACAATCCTGCACATTGGTCAGTCTAACCCGGCTGTTACCAATTGGGCTGCCACCATATTCATAAAGGATGTGGGAATTTTTTTTAACTTCATCCGTAATCTCAATTGAATTACCCAATAATAATCCTCGATACCCATTTAAATAACCAATCATGGTTATATTAGGATATAATTTAGCATATCCTTCAATCAAACGACCAATTGAAGCGGATAAACAGGGCGCAATACCCCCAGCCGTTAGAATTGCAACTTTCATGAAACTCTCTATTTAATGTTTTTATTGTATCTGGTACAGTTCATAAATTACACATGTTGATACACAACAATAAATTTTTATTTTAATTAATTATTAATTATTTACTAAAATTTTTAGCTTTGGTATATATATTTACTAAAAATTTTAAATACAACCTATATCAACTATAAATAAATTTAGTATAGACGAATCACGATAAATTTATCATCATTTTGACTCATTACAATATTTGAAGATGCACCAATTACTTAAAATATTTTACATATTTATCTTTGCAAGCCTATTTCTTGCATCTGAACCAAACATTTGTAATTACTGCAAGCAATTGATTTCTAATAAATGGATTGTATTTGAAGAAAAAGATTATCATTCCAACTGCTACGAAAATTATATCGCTCCAAAATGTTCGCTGTGTCTTAAAATTATAACGGAAAAATACTTGGTGGATGCGTGGGGAAATCCATTTCATAAGTCACATGAAGCAGAAGGTATTTATTGTTCTTCTTGCTCACGAATCATTTCTGAGGGTGTTACCCAAGGTGGGTACAAATTAGATGATGGACGATTTCTTTGCAGTTTATGTCAAAGTAATATTGTTCAGTCTCCATCTCAAATTGACACTTCGAAGCTAAAGGTTCTCACTCTCTTAGAAAAAATTGGCATTGATGGAATTAATGAAGATATTCAAATTTCATTGGAAAATCGTTTTACATTACAAAAATTGGCTGATGAAATAGCCTCATCACATCTAAAAGGATTCACTAATTTTTCCTACATCAAATCTCCATTCGGGAATTTAGCATCTGAATACAAAATTTATATTTTAGATAGATTGCCTACCATTGAATTTGAAGCTGTTCTTGCCCATGAATACTTACATGTATGGCTATACGAAAATAATATTGATCTATCTCCAGCACAGCGAGAAGGATTTTGCAACTTAGCCAGTGCCTATATTTATGAACAGAATAAATCTACATTTTCTCATATTCACCTTAGTTCAATGGATACAGATACTGATCTAAACTATGGCGAGGGTTATAGGATAATGAAACTCAAATTAGAAGAAAAAGGGTGGAAGTCACTCTTACAAACTGTACGACAATAAAATTTAATAATTCGTAATTTTACCATATATTTTTACATAAGAATTTAGAAATATGACCAATCAAATTAAAACACATGATAGTGATCCATTAGAAACGCAAGAATGGATAGAGTCCATTCGGGCTATCTTAGAGACTGAAGGCGTTGAGCGAACTCATTTCATCATTGAGAAAATGATAGAATTTGCTCGTAGAAATGGCGTTAAAATGCCATATAGCCCAAACACCGCATACGTAAATACAATTCCCGTTTCAAAGCAGCACCCATTCCCTGGTGACCGTGATATTGAAAGACGGATAAAATCTCTCATTCGCTGGAATGCCATGGCAATGGTGGTTCGAGCCAATCGTGAAAACCATGGAATTGGTGGTCATATTTCATCATTCTCATCTGCCGCAACATTATACGAAGTTGCATTCAATCACTTTATGAAAGGTCATGGTGCTGAAGGTGGTGATATGGTATTTTTTCAAGGGCATTCATCTCCTGGAATCTATGCCAGAGCATTTTTAGAAGGTCGAATATCAGAAACTCAACTGACTAATTTTAGACAAGAATTGGCAAAAGAAGGCGGGTTATCCTCCTATCCGCACCCATGGTTGATGAAAGACTTCTGGCAATTTGCCACCGTTTCAATGGGATTAGGCCCAATTATGGCCATCTATCAAGCTCGCTTTATGCACTATATGAATGACCGCGGATTCATTGAAGATAATAATCGAAAAGTGTGGGCGTTTTTAGGTGATGGTGAAATGGATGAACCAGAATCAATGGGCGCACTTACCCTTGCCACCCGTGAAAAATTAGACAATTTAATTTTTGTGATAAACTGTAACCTCCAACGATTAGATGGACCCGTAAGAGGTAATGGTAAAATAATTCAAGAATTAGAAGGTGCCTTTCGTGGAGCCGGTTGGAATGTAATAAAAGTGATTTGGGGCTCTGAATGGGACCAATTCATGGAACATGAAAAGAGCGAATTATTATTGGACCGCTTAGAAAAAATGGTGGATGGTGATCGACTTAAATATATTGTTGAAGGTGGCGCATATATTCGAGAGCATTTTTGGGGAACTCACCCCGAATTATTAAAAATGGTTGAACACCTTACCGATGATGAACTTTGGAAATTTAAAGTAGGTGGTCATGATCCTGCCAAAGTGTATTCTGCATTTGCCGAGGCAGTCGCACATAAAGACCAACCCACCGTAATTTTAGCTCAAACTATTAAAGGATATGGACTTGGTGAATCCGGTGAAGGACGAAATATCACTCATTCTCAAAAGAAACTTAATGAAGAGGAGCTCCTCCATTTCAGATCACGTTTTGATATTCCCCTTTCAGATGAAGACTGTATAAAAGCTCCATTTTATAAACCCGCTGATGATAGTGAAGAGATAAAGTATCTTAAGGCCCAACGTAAAAAATTAGGGGGAGCCCTTCCATTTAGAAAGAGTGACTCTACCCCGCTTCAAATTCCTGAATTAACATATTTTGAAGAACTACTAAATGGATCTGGTGAGCGTGAAATTTCTACCACTATGGCATTTGTAAGATTCCTCACCCTCATTACCAAAGATAAAAATATTGGCAAACATATTGTGCCTATTATCCCAGATGAAGCCAGAACTTTTGGTATTGACCCTTTATTTAGGCAATTGGGAATTTATTCTCATTCTGGTCAAAAATATGTGCCTGTAGATTCAGAACAATTTTTATTCTATAAGGAAGCAACTGATGGTCAAATTTTAGAAGAGGGTATTAGTGAAGCTGGTGCAATTTCATCCTTTATAGCAGCGGGTATGGCATACAGCACCCACAATGTAAATATGATTCCATTCTTTATTTATTATTCGATGTTTGGATTCCAACGTGTTGGCGATTTTATTTGGGCCGCAGCTGATATGAGAACTCGAGGGTTCTTACTTGGCGGTACCGCAGGACGAACCACATTGGCTGGTGAGGGCTTACAGCACCAAGATGGTCATAGTCAGCTCATGGCATCCGTTATACCCAACGTGCGAGCATATGACCCTGCCTATGCATACGAAGTTACCGTAATCATACAACATGGACTAAAATGCATGTACCAAGACCAAGAAGATGTATTTTATTACATCACTCTTGAAAATGAAAATTATGTACAACCGAAAATTCCCGATAATGTAGAAGAGGGTATTATTAAAGGGATGTACAAACTGGTTGAAGGAGATCAAAGTGATAATCCTAAAGTTCAACTGTTAGCCAGTGGGGCATTGATAAACGAGGTGATTGAAGCCTCAAAATTATTAAAAGTTGACTGGAATATAGACTCAGATATTTGGAGTGTAACCAGTTACAGTGAACTCCATCGTGAAGCGGAAGATAAAAGTAGATGGAATATTTTGCATCCAGATAAAACGTCCAAAACATCATACGTTGGTGAATGCATGAAATCTGAAAATGGTCCCGTAATTGCTATTTCTGACTATGTGAAACTGGTGGCTGAGCAGATTTCTCCGTATATTTGTTGCTCATTTGTGGCACTAGGTACAGATGGATTCGGCCGAAGTGAAACACGCGAAGAATTAAGACGATTTTTTGAGGTGAATAGATATTACATTGTGATGACCGCTTTGGATGCGTTGAGTCGTGAAAATAAAATTGATAAATCACAGGTAAAAGCTGCAATTGATAAATATAAAATTGATCCGGAAAAACCAAATCCGGTAACTGTTTAGGATAAAAATGGCACAAATTCTATTGCCAGAACTTGGAGAGGGCATAACATCTGTAGAGATTAGTGATGTCTCTATAAAAGTTGGCGATAATCTCTCTATTGACGATATTCTCATCGTAGTTGAAACGGATAAAGCCTCAATGGAAATTCCTTGTACCGAAGCAGGTGAAGTTTCTACCGTACATGTTTCATCTGGGGACACTCTATCACCTGGAGAACCAATCGTTACTCTCTCTGGGGAAGCCTCTTCAATTGAAAAAAATGTAGACGTAGAAGAATCTCCAGTGGAAGTTATTCAGCAAGAAATTATTGAAACACCACAAACTCCGCCTACTTCAGCAGAACAAAGTGAATCTACTCGTGAGTCAAATGGAGGTTCAACGTCAGCAAGTCCAAGTGTACGACGCTTCGCAAGAGAATTGGGTTGCAATTTAACAGATGTCTCTGGAACTGGCCCTAAAGGTAGAATCACAAAAAAAGATATTGAAAATTACATTAAGATGGTTTTACAACAACCTCCAACTCAAAATATTATACAAGATGTACAAGCAACCACACCTCCAAAACCTGAAATTGATTTTACCCAATGGGGTAACGTAAGTCGAATTAAACTTAATAAAATAAAAAGAGCTACTGGAGAACGCCTTCAAGAAGCATGGCAAACTATTCCTCATGTAACCCAATTTGATAAAGCTGATATTACTGAATTAGATAAAATCCGAAAATCACTAAAGGCCTTGAATCGAAACAAGAATATTAAAGTGTCTCATCTTCCATTTTTTATGAAAGCTATCGTAAAAATTCTACAAAATATGCCCGAGTTTAATAGTTCTCTGAGTAATGATGGGAAAGAGCTTATTCTCAAAACATATATTAATATTGGGGTGGCAGTGGATACTCCAAATGGATTAGTTGTGCCCGTAATAAAAGACGTGGATAAAAAGAGTATAAAACAACTCACCCTAGAACTATCACAACTGAGTGAAAAAGCTCGTTTGGGGAAACTCCTACCTGTTGAAATGCAGGGAGGTTGTTTCACTATCTCAAGTCTTGGAGGTGTAGGTGGCACCTATTTTACTCCTATTATTAATCCACCTGAAGTTGCTATTATGGGTATATCCAGAATGCAAATTGAGCCCGTATTCATTAATAAAAAGTTTGTGCCCCGTAAAATGTTACCTTTCTCACTCTCTTATGATCATCGGGTGATTGATGGTGTTACTGCTGTAAAGTTCACACGTACATTTGCAGCCATTCTTGAAGATTTAAGCATACTCTCATAAATATGGAAAATACTCATTTCGAATTAATTGTTATTGGGGCAGGACCCGGTGGATATGCTGCCGCTTTTCGAGCTGCAGATTTGGGGAAACAAGTTTTACTGGTAGATAAATTTGATGCATTGGGTGGGGTATGCTTAAATCGAGGATGTATTCCATCGAAAGCACTTCTTCATTTGGCCAAAGTTATTGATGATGCTAAATCGATAGAATCATTAGGTATTACATTTCAAGACCCAATACTTGATATTGATAAAATCAGAACATGGAAAGAATCGGTAATAACCCAATTAAATAAAGGGATTGCACAAATGGCTAAGGCTCGAAAAATATCTCGGGCAACTGGTATGGCAAAATTTCTTTCCCCAAATTCAATTATCGTTACAGAATCTACTGGAGATTATACATACACCTTCGATAACTGTATTATTGCAACTGGCTCAAAGCCTGCCAAAATCCCCACATTCCCAGAAGATCCTCGAATCATAAGTTCAACAGGGGCACTCTTATTAAAAGATATTCCAGAGAATCTATTGGTAGTTGGTGGTGGATATATTGGATTAGAAATGGGGACCGTATATCATGCCTTCGGTAGTAAAGTAACTGTAGTAGAATTTATGCCTTCACTCCTACCGGGCGCTGATGTAGATTTAGTAAAACCATTACAGAAAAAACTGACTATAGATTTTAATAAAATATATCTCTCCACAAAAGTGGTTGAGATTATACCTGAAACGGCTGGTCTTACTGTTCATTTTGAAACAGCCAGTGGTGAAAAATTCATAGAATCCTTTGATAAAGTACTGGTTTCCGTGGGTCGAAAACCAAATACTGAAAATTTACTCTTAGAAAAGGTGGGAATTTCTCTAACTGATAGAGGATTTATACCCGTGAATGATAAACGACAAACATCTGTTAGTAACATTTTTGCTATTGGAGATATTACTGGTGACCCCATGCTTGCCCACAAAGCAACTCATGAGGGGAAAGTGGCAGCCGAAGTCATCTCGGGAGATAAATCATCTTCATTTGACCCTAAAGCTATTCCCGCAGTAATTTTTACCGACCCTGAAATTGCATGGGCTGGCCCCACAGAAGCCGAACTTAAACGAGACGGAATTCCGTATGTGAAGGGTGAATTCCCATGGCAAGCCAGTGGTCGTGCTATTGCATTGGACCGAACTGAAGGCAAAACCAAAATTTTAGCTGACCCTGAAACAAATACAATTATTGGGATTGGAATTGTGGGTGCGAATGCAGGCGATTTAATTAGTGAGGGAATGTTGGCAATTGAAATGGGTGCTGATGCAGAAGATATCGGTCTCACTATTCACCCTCACCCCTCTTTATCTGAAACGATTGCAAATGCGGCTGAAATGATTGAAGGCACCATCACAGACTTATATATCCCTAAAAGTAAATGATGTTAAACCTTCTTATTCTCATTTGTGGATTAAGTACCATTTTTTCAGATAAACTGGAAAACAGAAAATTCTTTTACATCCTTAAACCACTCACCACTATTTTAATTATTGTTCTGGCATACACTCTGGATCCTACATACTCGATTCTATATAAAAATCTTTTGATAATAGGATTAATATTCTCATTAATTGGAGATATCTTTCTCATGAGCGAACGATTCTTTTTGCCGGGTCTCATTAGTTTTCTCTGTACACATTTACTCTATATTGGGGTATTCCATGTAGAAACCGTAACCACCCACATGGCATGGATTGGGATTCCATTAATTATTATTGGTGTAGTATTTTATAAATTTTTATTCTCACATTTGGGAAAACTAAAAATACCCGTTTTCATATATTTGAGTGTAATCGTCTTAATGGGATGGCAGGCAATTCAAATGAATGCATATTGGGGAACATCCTCAACATTATTTGCAATGGTTGGCTCAATATTATTTATGATATCTGATGCTTCACTGGCATTAAATAGATTTGTAAAGCCACTTCCACAAACACAATTGATTATATTAGGAACCTATTACTTATCCCAATGGTGTATTGCCAACTCAATTTAATAACCTAACTGAGCTCTCACTTTATCAATATCATCAGTAGGTAAATTACAGGAATAATTCTGGCAAACATATACCAACGGAGAGCCATCTTTTGACGATGGATACATGCCTACAAATGGAATTAAACTTTGTAAATCCTCCCCATCAATACCAGCAAAAACCACCACTTTATTGGGTTGAGGGATATTACTGATTTCAGAAATCATTTTTTGTGTTTTTGCAGATTTAGGGTCTCCAAAGATTAATACTTCATAAGATGGACCATAGAGGTATTCAACCCCTTGAAGCATGAGTGTATAGCCAGAGCCACTTCTGTTTATATTTCTTGCAAATGCAGTCATAGTTTGATGCGAAATATCTTCATAATCTGAACGAGAAAGAATCCGGCCCAATCGAATAAAGTTATATGCTGCTACCGAATTTCCTGAAGGTATTGCTCCATCATAGACCTCTTTTGAGCGAACAAGTAATTGCTCTTCATTATCAGGGGTAAAGAAAAATCCATGGCCCTGTGAATCCCAAAAATGCTCAAATTGATAATCTGACAATTCTACAGCAGATTCTAAGTAATCCACATTAAATGTGAGTTGATACAATTCAATCAACCCCCAAATCACAAATGAGTAATCTTCAATGAGTCCATGAATACCCGCTTCACCTTTTCGAGAACGCTTCAAAAGACTCCCATCTTCGGCACGCAATATTGTGAGTACATAATTAGCGGCATTTTCTGCTAACATTCTATATTTATCTTCATTCAATATGACTGCCGCTTTTGCAAATGCAGAAATCATCAAGCCATTCCAATCAGAGAGAATTTTATCATCCTTTTGGGGATGCACCCTTTTTTCACGAATATCAAATAATTTAACTCTAATTTTTTCATATCGAGCTTTCAGCTCTTCTTCACTGGTTTTATTAACTCTTGCTAACTGACTCCAGGACTGTTTTAAATGAGGAATATTGGTCCCCCCATGACGACGACCCTCATTCCAATTCCCATTATCTCTAATATTCATTATTTTTTGAAATAATTGAGAATCAAATTCACCTAATAGTTCATCTAACTCTGAGGTTGTCCATAAATAAAATAGGCCTTCCTCTCCTTCACTATCCGCATCTTCTGCAGAATAAAATCCACCCTCTGGTGAAGTCATGTCTCGCTCTACATATTCTAATATTTCGCGAACCACATCAGCATAGAATTGATCCCCAGTCACTTGAAAGGCCTCTATATACGCATGAACCAATAATGCTTGATCATATAACATTTTTTCAAAATGAGGCACTAACCAACTTTTGTCCGTTGAGTAACGATGGAATCCAAATCCCACTTGATCATACATCCCCCCTTTTCTCATTTCTATCAATGATTTCTCTACCATTGCCAATGCTCTGGTATTTTTGGTTCGTGAATAATACTTGATCAAAAATAAATAATCATGCGGTTTGGGAAATTTGGGTGCATTGCCGAACCCACCATAGTTCTCATCAAATCGTCGATCAAATATGGAAAATGTTTTATCTAAAATATCATCTGCAAGTGATTCCCCACTCCGAATACTTTGATTTGCATTTTTTAGCCGTTGCGTTAGTTTCTCTGCATCCTGTAAAAGGCTATCTCGCTTCGTATCCCAATAGCTTTTAACATTTGGCAATAATTCCATCATTCCTGCACGGCGTCCTCGGGTATGTTTAGGAAAATACGTCCCTGCAAAAAAGGGTTCCTTCTCCGGTGTCATAATAACAGTCATAGGCCAGCCCCCTCTACCCGTTAACATTTGAGTTACTGACATATATACATTATCAATATCTGGGCGCTCTTCACGATCAACCTTTATGGAAATAAACCCATCATTCAATAATGCAGCCACTTCGTCGTCTTCGAAGGACTCATGCTCCATCACATGGCACCAATGACAAGTGGTGTACCCGATGGAAAGGAAGATAGGTTTATCCTCTCGTGCAGCTTTTGCAAATGCTTCTTCTCCCCATGGATACCAATCTACTGGGTTTGCAGCATGTTGCAATAGATATGGACTTTGTTCAAAGACAAGTCGATTCCATAATTCTCCACCATCTTGCGGGATTTTTTTTAATGCATCAGATTCAGGTGCAATGATTCTTCCATTACCATCATAATTATATCGTGCATCTTTATTCATCTCGTTACTCTCCCCAAAAACCAAACTACTAAGTGTAAGTAATAATACTAAGTTTGTACTTTTCATCGTATTAAATCTCCAGCTTTTGTCCACCTAATTGTTTCGAAAATTATTTCACCCTCATTGTACTCTGTGAGTGATTGTAATTGACCATTATTATAAAATATTTCTTCATTGCCATGTTTTTGACCATAATAATAATTCACTTTTGATTTCACTATCCCCAAATTAAAGTATGATATCCACATCCCATGCAATGTCCCATTGGCGTATGTTGCATCTGAAATCAATACCCCTGTTTCATCCCAATATTTTGTGGTACCATGGAGATGTCCATTTTTATACTCTGATTCATATTCAATTTTTCCATCTGAATAATGTGAACTTTTTAATTCAGTATTATCAAAATTCTGTTTTGGAATAAAAAATGAGCATCCAACGTTAATAAAAAGTAATAAACTGAGTGTAAGTTTTTGCAATGTTAGAAATTGACTAAAATACATAGAGGAAAGTTAGGGGGAATTATAGATTAAATAATAAAGAAAGCCCCCGCAGTTACACGGGGCCGCCACATCATCCGGTCGACCTATTGCTGAAGAGCAATTCTTTATTAAGCGTGTGCTTGATACTCAAACGCATAGAGATATTGACTCGCGGTGAGATAACACACCTTACCAATATTGTACGCAATATTTTCAGTATCTCTAAATTTATCATCTTTGATAAGTTTGAATTCTAAGACAAGTTCATCATTTCTATAGGATATATTTTGAAATGAATATCTTCCCGTTCCACATTGTGTTCTAAGCACAATGTATGGATTTTGATTACAAATTTGACTAAGATAGCCACTTCCTTCAACTTGATTAAGTATATTATTTGTTTCTCTCTGTGTCATGGTCTTTCTCCCTAGTTTCTGAAAAAATTTATTGGGCTTTCATCTTTTAGAATGTGATGGATGCCACGCAAATCAATAAATTCGGAAGTCAGTCATAAATTGTGATATAAAACAAAAAACCTCGGATTTTACTCCCAGGTTTTTATTGAAATTTTAAGTAATATTTGCTTTATGGATTAAGAATTATATTCACTCCTTGTAGTAAGTCTAGTATATCAATTACACCACTTCTATTTAGGTCAGATTTATAAAGATGAAATGGATTGGGATCGTTTTCAGATAAAATAAAATTAACCACCAAGACAATATCAATTATATCAACATTGTAATCAAGATTAACATCAAATTCAATTAAGTTAATATCAAATTCCCAATTGCTCTTTCTTACTTTATAGGTATGATTTATCTCAGGATATTCAAACTCCAGTAATATATTTCCACTATAATCAATCTCAGTAATAATCGCCCCATGTCCATTAACTCCCCCCCAACTAATAAGTGTATTTTGATTGTCAAGTCGCTGCGCACTACCCTGATTTAGGGAAATATACCCACTGGGATGAGAGTATTGCCATATAAGGGTAGCTATCATTTGGTTTACATCAAGCTCATATTCAACAACCCTTGTATGTGGTAACTCTCTTTGGTCTCCATTATCAAAAATCATAATATTGCCATTTGGAAGCCTTCTGGCATCATGTTGCCTATTTGGCCCTTGGAGTGAATCATTGACAAATATAAAATCATTCATGGGACCTCCCAATCTCCACATAATTTCACCCGTTTGACGATGGAATTTAATTATTTCGCTCATGGTTCTATTGGATACAAAAATGTTATCATCTTCATCAATTTCAATGCTATTTCCATGCATCCATTGTCTATACATAGATGAGAGATTCATCTCATCCACATAATTTTGGATATCCATATGATCTGAATTCTTCCATTCCATAATTAGATTATGATTTTGATCAAATTCCTGTATAATAAGTATTTTAGCTGTATCAATTACTTCTGTTTGTGGGAGATCAATAATTTCCATTCTATAGGCCTGTAGAATGTACCCTCCACTACTGGTATACTGTATATCATGGTAGTCCGCATCATATCCATTTACACAAACAAGTGTATCAACCTCTTGCATTTCCCTATCCATTGAATACCATACACCTCCCCCTGAAGGTGTCCAAGAATTTGTTGGTTTTCTAAAATAAGTGAGCATATCATTATTATTAACCTTAAAATCCCAACCTTTACCATTTACAGATACAATATACCATTTTACTTCTAGATCAGGGTTTAAGATTGCCATAAATTGATGCTCTAGGGATGTGGAGTGGATAAAAATATCTTCAGAATAAGGATTATTATTTATAATAATATCAAATTCAGGATAAGACACTCCAAAAATAAGGGTCAAAAAAATAATAATGGAAATTGTATTGAGATGAATGAATTTCATTTTCTAAAATAAAAATAACTTATAGTTTCATTAGGATTACTTTTAAATACCTTTAAGAATTATCGTTTCACACCTTCCATGGTGTGAAATATATAGTGAACAAATTTAGGGGAGAATCTGTGCTTTATGCAAGAGAAAGTCATGTGATTCTCGTCACAAAAACGAATGGAGAATAGTGCTAAGGGTAAACTTTATTTCTGATAAACACAACCGTTTCTTTTTTATCCACTGTGTTTAAAAAATTATTCCAAACGAACTCACTATAAGAATTGATAGTCAATGTATCTTTATCATTCACTCTAGTGGTACGATAGGTTGAAAGGCTGTCATCATCAAACTTCCACTGCCCTTTTAAGTCAACGCGTAAACTATCAATATATTTCACTTTATAAGATGCTTCATATTTCCAGCCATTCACAAACAAACTATCATGCGTGAATTTATAAACATTTTGAGATTCTTCCGTCACATTTGAATTATTATAAAGGGTATCTTCATCCACAATCATTAGTTTCATTTTCCAATCACCCATAAGATAAGATCTGAAAAACTCACGTTGCATTAAGCTATCAACTTCAAAATAGATTAACTCACCCACTTGATTGTATGTATATCTCTCAAGAACATTCACATCTGTCTTAAATTTCATTTCTACTTTAGTATCGCCATTTTCATATTTATCTATAATTTCTTCAACGATATCACCTCCACCGCAAGATATTATAAATAGAAATGAGAGGATAAAGATGTGGTCTACTGTCTGCTTCATGAGATATAATTTATGATATTTTTATTTTTTTTCATAACAATCACTTGAGTTTTGAATCAAATTTGTTTCATCTACACATTCTGGAAATGGTGGGCATAATTTATTATCACTTATTCTAAACCAATAATCTGATTTATTGGCCACTTTTAAATCACATATTTCAGGGGGTATCTCTCCCGAAAAATTATTTTTATCGAAATGCAATTTTTCTAATTTATCTAATTTTGTTAAAATTGGGGGGATTTTACCTGACAATCCACAGTCATAATTATAAATATACCATGGAGAAGGAACATCTGCGCATATCCAATGAATAAGTCTTCCATCTTCCCAAAATTGCCAACCAACCTCAAGGGCTTCAATTTTCCCATTAAAGTTTACATCCATATCCCATTCAATGAAATCTGTACTTTGTGATACTATGGATTTAATAACTAAAATATCATTTTCATCACAATCACTTGGGTCAATTTCACCATACCAATTAAACCCATCACATGCACAGAAAATAAATTGAAATAATATTAACGTAGTTAGAAAATTCTCAAATTTTTTACTTTTATTTAAATTTGGATTAATTGACTTGGCCATAGTCATCTTCATCAGATGTGGTGGTATTAGTACCCTCACTCCCTCTATTTGGTTGATTATTACTATCACTTTTTGGAGAAATTGTCAGCTCATACCACTTTCCAACATCTGCTTTTTTGGGCCATTTCTTTAAATTTGAAGAAAGGTTCTTATTCACTTTAATAAATCTATGTTTCTTAACAGCATTTTCAAAATGGACCAAATTCCTTTTTTTCTATCTATATACTTTTTTTGTGTGTTAATAACTGTTGGTAAAATTTAGAATCAAGTTACAAATTATATTCAAATTAAAAATTTAATATCCATCAGAATTCTGTGGTTATTATAATATTAACCAATAGCACAATATCAAGTACATTCAGTAATCCATCCTGATTCATATCGCCACAATCATCCATAATTTCTGATAAAATTAGATTCACCATTATTACCACATCTAATACATTTATTGACAAATCCACATTCAAATCACCAGGATTACAATCATCTATACCATCATTAGCTTCATATAAAGTATTATAAACCTGACCTATCAGAACATCATATTTGTCCCCTGAAAATTCCCAAAACATCCCCCCAGCTAAATTTTCTGAAATAATATATTCAGCCTTTTCACGTATAGATTCCTCATCATCATAACTAATCATAATTTGTGTTTCAGGATTATATAACCATGGTACTCGTGCCTCATTATGCCAATAACGAGAATAGTCACCAATGTTTATATAGCTTTGTTCTAAATCCCAATAATCATAAAAACCATTTTCCCACGTACCATCTTGAGTCGCACCATCATAGGGTGCATACAATCCATTATTCATATTTTCAACATTCCCAAATGCACGACCATAAAATGCCAACCCGGCATTCAATTTCTCACTTGGGACACCTCTTACTATGTAATTTTGGATAGATGCGTCCAAATTAAAATTAGTATTAAAAGGCTCTGGTGAGGGATCATTCCCCGTTGAAAATAGAGGAGAATTAAAATTGGTTACAGGATTACCATCACCCCCCCAGGGACCATGAAAATCATAACTCATTACATTTATCCAATCCAAATATTGAGTAAGATCATCCAATTCTAAATTATCCATATAATTGGGATTTGCAGATGAAGCAATGGTTAGCAAATATTCTTCACCAGTCAATACCGTTTGTTCATCCAAGAGTTCTCTCATCCGTTGCACCAATGCAACCAGATGAATGCCATCATCCGGATTATTATGATTCCCAGCCAATCCTCCTTCAACGGGATATTCCCAGTCTAAATCGATGCCATCAAAATCATATTCCAAGATAAAATCAACACATGATTGTGCAAAAATCTCACGGGATTCTGCTGTCATAGCAATATCAGAAAAATATACAGACCATGTCCATCCACCAATAGAAATTAGGGTTTTGATATGTGAAAATTCTTCTTTCAATAATTGTAATTGGTGGAAATTCCCCCGTAAACAACCTGCATCCCAACAGTCCCCTGGATATGCTTTATCAATATCTGCATATGGGTCTCCCAATTCGATAGTTCCTGATGATGGATTTATATTGGCAAAAGCATAATTGATAACATTAATTTTTTCGGCAGGAATATCCATCACATGATAATCTCTAGCATAAATTCCCCAAGATACAAAATAGCCAATTATATTTTTATCAAATGGTGTGGGAGGCAGTATTGGGTTATCAGTAATAACATTGAATATACGTGAAAATTCATAATTTTCCTGAAATACACTGCTACAGTCGATGGAGACGATGTGAGAAAAACCATTTTCACATTCAAAATCTCGATTTGCAGACCACATTGAAACTTCTTTTATATTCTGGTTTTCGGTGAATTCTATTAATTGTTCTGCATCTGAAAGGGTAAAACGTTCACTTATGACATCATTTAACCCTATCATGGGAGTAACCCCAATCATTTGCCATACTTCATCATCTGTTTTATCAGGATATATTTGTGATAATTGAGAATGCAAGCTTTCAGCAGACTGAATTACATAATTTCCCATTTGACCTTCTGGGTTTGGGGCGGCAGAATCCCCATAATCCATGGCCATAATATTTACACCTGCTAATTCTAATCCAAGGTTTACCGAATTCTCAACGACTGAATATCCATCTGCGGTTAATCCATCAGGTAAAACAGGGAGCGTAAACCAAATATTTACTTCTCTACCTTCATTTTCCCACTCTGATTGGAGTTCAGTTAATGCCTGTGCCCGCAGAATCGTTGCATCATTATCTAAGACCCAGGTTCCCTCTATGTCAAAATCCAAATATGTGAGTTCATATGTTTCAATAATATTTCGATACTGCGTTTTCAGATCTTCTAGATTATCAGTTGCAGATGCCAATGGTGAATTTGCTGCACCTCCGATAGACACCATCACGTCACCACCTAATTCTCGAAGTATTCCAATTTCATTATTTTCTATAAGGGGAAACATATAATCACCTGCAAGCGTCCAGCCATCCAATGTATAATAACCTCCCCATGTGGCTTGGCAATCATCATTTGATCTTGCCACAATAAATCCCAAATTAAAATATTTTACACCTGTAAGTTGTGACATTCCTGAAAGGCTAAATGGTGGCCAACTTGTGGCATCAACAAATGGAGAGAAGAACTGTTCACCCCAATCTGAAATGCCATACCCATGATCAATTTCAAGAGGTCCATCATCTCCCAAGACGATAATTGTAACGGGACTACTTGATGAACATAGTTCATTACCATCTTCATTATTACATAATTCAACAATTAAATTATACTGCCCAGAATCCGTTAGCGAAATGGTAACATCCCCATGTTGAGCCTGTGGAGTATTGGAAAAAATTTCAGATTGAAATATTGGATTATAATTTTGAAATAATTTCCAATGGTCGCCATTTTCGCCCCACCACATATCCCAACTAAGAGCAATATCTACTTCAGAATTTACAAGTGTATATTCACTTTGCATCCACACTATTACAGGTATTCCGGGAATCTCCTGTGTATGTAGTAATTGAAACAATAGAATAACAATCAGGATTGTTCTTTTCATAAATACACCAAAATAATATGCACATAATGTAAACATAATTTTTCTAATTTTTGCTGTAACGATTTGTAATTGGGTATATCACTATTCGATAATCAAATATTTTTACAACACTCAATCTTCCTTAAATTTTCTCACAATTATGACCACTGTAATTAAATATTATTTGTGTATACTTTTTGCATTTACTCTCCTGTTTGGTAATAACCCGCCCCTCCCCCTATATAATATTACGAATCAAATGCATACGGACCTCCAGCATGGAAAAACGTTGATTGAAAAAATTACAACTACTGATGGGTCTGGTGAACATTATCATGGATATATTCTCATTGATGAAAATATTGAGCACGTATTTATGGCGATTTCTCAATTAGAAAATTATCCTGAATTTATGCCCCTTGTTGCAGATGCGGAAAAGGTACTCAACCAAAATACCTCTAATTTCCGTTACTATATTGAACTTCCGATGGGAGTAAAATACCAGTATCAAATCTCAACCATTCAGTACGAATCTCCTCAATCAAGTTGGCTGTACTGGAAGATGGAAGACTGGGAAGAAAATAATATTGAAGATACCTGGGGACAATGGGTTATAACGCCCTATAAGAATACCCATTTAACATTGGTTCAATATCAAGTATATACCGATTTAGGGCATATCCCTTTTGGATTTGGTTGGATAGTTGATTTCCTAGTTGTGTACAACTTGCCTGATGTATTAACTAATACAAAAAGATATGTGGAGTCTAAATATTAGTAATTATATCAACTTTTTTGGATAATTGGGATAAGAACTTTCTGATAAATTTATTTTACAATTTCAGTTTTAGGCTGATTTAACCACCAGCCTATATACCCCATGGGGATATAAGCAAATCCAAGGTCCAATATATTGAACCATATGGGCGATGGGAGCATCATAAACATCATAATACCACCCAATAAGAAGAGTCCGCCAACTAACAAAGCCAATACAAATTTAAACTGAGGGGCGAAAAACGTGCCACCAAATATGCGCCCACCAATGTACCCACTGCATGGGCTAAAAATGGAGATAGAAAATGGATGGGACCATATAGATGTATATTCTCAGCAATACTGTTCATATCAGTTGGGTTTACCCCAGCCGGTGGCGGTATTTATTGCCCACCCAAAGTAATAATGCCCATGTTTACACAGCTCCCTACAAAGACTGCTCCAAAGAATGTGATAATAGATAGTAGTATCTTTTTCATGGGAGAATTTACATCTTCTAACAAAAAAAGCCACATCAAAACTGATATGGCTTTTGTACCCTCGACAGGATTCGAACCTGTGGCCTATTGATTAGAAGTCAATTGCTCTATCCAGCTGAGCTACGAGGGCTCTATTGTCAAAATAATATTATCTATTCATTTCGATGGGGAAAAATTACACATCAATACCATTTCATAGCAAATAGAGTTCATGTAAATTTTACCATGGATGCACAAATAAAAATCAATACTTACTCAACACACACAGAACTAAGGATGAATCACTCTGTTGCCAATGTGTTAAATCCATTATTTTTTAATGACTTTTCTGAATGCATCTATCAGGTTGATGACTCTAAGAACCTTATTATTACGGGTAATGGTCGATTTTTCTCCAGTGGGCTGGACCTTTTTCACATCAATGATTTTAATCGTGATGAAATTATCCAATTTATGGCATCGTTTGAGTCTATGTTGAAATTGGTATTAGATCGTAAGGGTAAAACCATTGCTCAAATTAATGGGCATACGGTAGCTGGAGGTTTTATTTTAGCCGCATCATGTGATAAAGTTTATTGTGCACCCGGGAGATATAAATTGGGAATGAATGAAGAAAAATTAGGCATTAAACTACCCCCACTAGTCCAAGCCATTATTCAATATACATTTGGTGATGACATGAATAAAATATTATGCAATGATGATTTCTATATCCCAGAAGAAATGGACCAATTTAACCATTTTTCTACCTATGAGATTTCTTTTGAAGAGGTAACTAAAGACCAAGAACGATTAGAGCGAATCAATCGATTCATGGCAACAGAAAAAGATAAACAATTGGATATTTTTTTAGACTCTTGGTTTTCTGAAAAATCAATTTCAGCTCGGAATATAGCCGTAAATAGTTTTAAAAAACGCTAAAAAGGAAAACTCAATTTTAACTGAAGATTGTTTGTACTGTCAGTAATTATCTGAGATTGAATGGGTGTAGACTTACCCGTTCTTTCCAAATACATAACATCAATTATGGAAATTACTCGATTTACAATTAAACCCGCAATAGCAAAGTTGGCATACTTATCCCAATTAGCAGAAGAAATTCGCAAGTCTTTGTAAGATTTACGGTTAGAATCACTATCCCATTCCCAATCAAAGTCACCATTCTCAGGATAAATGGCACGACCATTTTCACGAATTAATCCACCGTTAAAATCCGTTTCCATTTCTAATGAACGTTGTCTAGCCTTTGCACTATTATAAACATTCAAATCATCATAATAACCAATATCAACTGCAAAAAGATAATCCGTATGTACCCAATCTACTCCGGCATGTTCACTGGCAAATGCACGATAGTCAGATTCATAATTACGACTCAAATTTTTGCCATTAAAAACGGTGAGCCAAAGAAGTATATCTGTTGCCATTAATTTTTGTCCACGACTAATTTGATTCAGTGATAACTCACCCCATCCTGGAAATAATAAGGACTTGGTTCGTGTCCCTGAAAAAACCATACTCATTGCAATTAATATAAATATAAATCTTCTACTCATTTTTCTTTGAATTCCCTCTAGCTAAAAATAGCAATATTATTAGGAAGTTTAATAAGGCAAATACATCTCCAAATTTAGCGTAAAAAGTTAACTCAGAATTTGGAATTATAGTGGCCTGTATTACTTCTGCTTGGTTTAAGTGAGTTTGATGTTGAATGTTCCCACTGGCATCTACAATTTGAGATATGCCCGTGTTTGCACATCGTAAAATAGGACGCCTAAACTCAATGGCTCTATATACCGTTTGTCGGGCATGTTGCTGGGGTTCAGGAGGATTTTCATACCAACCATCATTTACCACATAAAAGAGCACCTCTGCACCCTCTTGTACAAACCTTCGATTCAATTGAGGAAATGTAGATTCCAAGCAAACCATTCCAGCCAATTTATGCCCTTTATACTCAAAAATGGTATAATCATTGCCATGCTCAAAATTGGCTTGACCCAAATTCAACTTCTTTAATACTGGAAATATGGGCGAAAGGGGGATGTACTCACCCATGGGTACCAAATGAATTTTATCATATACATCTGCCACCGTATCAGCCGTTATATGGGCAATTGAATTATAATATAGATACTGACCATCACTATCTTTTTTATATACTGGCAAACCAGTTAATAACTCCGAATTGGTAATGGCTAATAGACGTTGAATTTGAATTAAATAGCGCCGCCCATTTTGCAGGAGGTAAGACATTGTGGAGGTCTCTGGCCAAATAACTAATCTATCTTTTACATAATTATCTGAAAAAGATAACTCGAGTAAATGCTTAATATTTTGGGAGGTAGCTCCTTGTCGTCTTTTTTCAGATAGAATTACATTGGGTTGAACGATAGTAACATTTATAGAATCCTTCAAATTTATTGCGTTCACTGGCATAATGATGAGACCGGTAATCCATGGGAGGCAGAAAACTGTCAGCCATGCAAAGGTGGATTTTTTATTTTTCTCACAATACCATTCATACCCCAAAAGATTCAATAGGACTATCCAAAATGAGATGCCATAAATACCGGTGTATTCTGCATTCTGAATCAATGTGAGAAAATCAATTTGCGTATTGGCCAATGAAATCCACGGGTTTGCTAACGCACCAAACGACCGAATAAATTCGATGGATACCCAAATAAATGGTAACAGCAAATAGCTGAATTTTCCAATTCTTCGCTTTATGAAATAAAATGCTACCACAATCATAATCGTATTCATCGAGAAAAGAATGACCGCACTAAACATAGAAATTATACCCACAGTTAGATTAGTGCCTAAATTTTGCGCGATCCAATAAATGATGGTAAGATTATAGAAAAATCCCCACGTAAAACCCAATTTAACATGGTCTTTAAAAGAACATATATTTTGGATTCCAATAATAAATGGAATGAGTGAGAACCATGCCAGCCACCCAAATCCAAGTGGTTGTTGAGCAAGACCCGTAAGAATTGCGGAAATAATAATCAATATTAATTGAGACATATTATTTTGAATCTAAAAATTCTTGAAGAAATATAGCGGCGGCAGTTTTATCAATTTCGCCTTTATTATGACCGGTTTTAACGCCTTTTAATATTAGCGTATTTATTGCAGAGACTGAGCTCAAACGTTCATCAATTGTATGGATGGGAATATTTAAGGCAATGGTCAATTCATCTATTATTTTTTGAACCTTTTCTGTTTGTTGCGATACATTATTTTTTAACGTTAATGGGAGGCCAATGACCAATGCCTCTACCTCCTTTTCAGTAATTAATTTTTGAATTTCTTCTTTATAATTTGGGGTAATTTTTCGGTCAATGATAGAATGTGGCGACGCAATAATATGCATGGGGTCTGATAGGGCAACTCCAATTCTTCGCTCACCAATGTCTAAGGCAAGGAATCTTCCCAATTAAAGAACCCATTTTTTTTGTAATACATTTTTGATAATTTTTCCTGGCTTGAAATGGACCTTCCGACGAGGAGGTACATACACCTCTTCATTCGTCCGTGGATTCCGAGCTCGTGGTTTTGCTTTGGTGGGTTTTACTTCAAAAACACCAAAATTACGGAGTTCAATACGGATATTACTTAGCTCCTCAGTCATCATTCCACTCATCGTATCTAGTATTGAATCTACTGCAAGTTTCATATCATCATGGGATAAATCTAATTTCTCAGCGGTTCTTCTGATAATGTCTTCCCGTGTGTATGTTAATGTATTCATACTTATATCCTTTCAATATCAATTACATTTGGAATTTTTTGAATTTGTTTCTTAAGACGTGATAATTGTCGTGTATCGCGAGTTTCTAAAATGAGAATGCAGGAGCCCATTCCCTCTTCAGAGCTCATTTCAATACTTTTAATATTCATACTCATGGTAGCAATGCTTTCGGTTATATCGCGAAGAATGTTTTTTCGGTCCTCCGTAATAATTTTCATTCGAGTAATAAAGGATGTTTTAGCAGACACTTCCCATTCTACATTAATGAATCTGTCTTCGTTCTTTAAAGAAGGTAAATTATTACATGTATTTCGGTGAATGCTTACTCCTCGTCCTCGTGTGATATATCCTAAAATATTATCCCCAGGAATGGGACTACAACATTTTGCAAAAACAATAAGAGTATTTGAAACACCGTCAACCCTAACCCCTTTTGCCACCCCTCGTGCACGACTGATAAATCTCTCAGTAAGAGATGGCGAATCAAGAATACTTTTCTCGCCATCAGGAACATTAGGTTCATATTTTTCTACCAGTTCACGAACAGTAATTTGACCACTGGCCACTTCTGAATACAATTGATCTACATTATTAAATCCCATGGCTTCGGGTCGATTTTTTAACAAATCTAAAATATGTAGCTTTTTCAAACGACGAAGGGTTTTATCAACAATCTCTTTTCCCAATCGAATACTTTGCTCAATCTGTTCTTTCTTTACCCATCGTTTAATTTGAGATTTAGCCTTACTACTTTGTACAAATTTTAACCATGCATAACTTGGGGATTGCGTTTCTGACGTAATTACTTCAATAGAATCACCATTCTGTAATGCAGTGTTTAATGGAACTATTTTACCATTTACTTTTGCACCAATACAATGAAGCCCCACTTGGGTATGTACACTAAATGCAAAATCTACAGGTGTGGATTTTGCGGGTAATTGAACCACATCACCTTGGGGTGTAAATACAAATATTTCATTCTGAAATAAATCAACTTTGAGAAGTTTTAAAAACTCATCAGGATTGTTATCTTCTGTTTGTAGGATATCCACTAATTCACGCAACCATGAAATATGTTTATCAATTTCTTTTACAGCAGTAGCTCCATCTCCAGATTCTTTATATATCCAATGTGCAGCAATACCAACTTCAGCTGTTTGGTCCATTTCTTTGGTTCTGATCTGCACTTCCACCATTTTCCCATGTTTCCCAAAAACAGTGGTATGAATGGATTGATATCCATTACTTTTGGGTGTAGCTATATAGTCTTTGAATCGTTCCTGTAACGGGGTATAAAGTTGATGTACACTTCCTAAAACGGCATAACATTCAGAAACTTTTTCCACAATAACTCGAATGGCAAATAGGTCAAATAGTTCTTCGAACTTCTTATTCCGCCGCTTCATTTTACCGTAAATAGAATAATAATGCTTTGCGCGACCAAATACTACTGCTTCTATAGCATAATTTTTTAATTCGTCAATAACTGGTGCAGAAAATTCTTCAATATATGATTCACGCTGCTTCTTCGTCGCTTTTACATTCTTTTCCAGTTTACGATATTCATCAGGGTCAAGTACTTGAAGGATGAGGTCTTCCAACTCCATTTTCAGCTTATTCATTCCTAATCGATGGGCAAGGGGTGCATACACATCTCTGGTCTCTATGGCGATTCGTCTTTGCTTAATTAAGGGGAGGTGATGAATTGTAGACATATTGTGCAAGCGATCGGCAAATTTTATAATTATTACCCGTAAATCTTTTGCAACAGAAAGGAACATTTTCATAAAATTCTCAGCCTGTTTCTCTTGACGACTATGGAATTTTATTCCAGAAAGTTTTGAAACACCCTCTACAAGGGATGCTACATCCTCATTAAATTCACTCACAATGAGTTCTCGGGTTACATCTGTATCTTCGATTGTATCATGTAATAAACCTGCAATAATCGTATCTACATCCATATTCCAATCTGCTAATACTGCCCCAACCGAAGCACAATGTGTAAAATAGGGTTTTCCCGACCTTCTTTTTTGTTCTTTATGGGCTTCACTCCCAAATTGATATGCTTTCCAAAGGAGATGGAAAGTTTCTGAATCTTGCTCAACTGTAATATTGAGATTTTCTATAATCCGGTTGAAATCTTTTGGATATCCATTGGAGGCCCCAACGAAATTCTTGAGCGCATTCAGGATCATGACTATAGCGGCACTTCTACTCCGGGATAATCCGAATGGATTTTTTCTTCATTTTCGAAACGTGCATATTTATCGATAAAAGATACATTAACCGTTCCAGTGGGTCCATTACGATGTTTTGAAATAATAATTTCTCCACGTCCATAATCCTCATCATCTTTAGAATAAACATGCTTACGATAAATAAACATTATCACATCTGCATCTTGCTCAATTGCTCCACTTTCGCGGAGATCCGACATAATCGGTCGGTGATCAGTCCGGGATTCTACCGCTCGTGAGAGCTGAGAAAGAACAACAATAGGAACATTTAATTCTTTTGCCAATGCTTTAAGTGAGCGGGAAATATATGAAATTTCTTGTTGACGATTTTCGCTTCTATTCCCAGCATTGAGTAATTGAAGATAGTCTACATAGAAAATATCAATATCTTTTTCAACCTTCAACTGCCTTGCTTTCGCCCGTAATTCCATAATATTTAATCCAGCTGAATCATCAATATAAATTTGTGCTTCTGATAATGCATTCGCTGCTTGAGACAGTTTTCTCCATTCACTTTTAGGAAGACGCCCTGTACGAACCAAATGACTATCTATTCTCGCTTCAGCGGTAATTAATCGCTCAGCCAGTTGTTGGTTTGACATTTCCAGACTAAATACACCCACCTTATGGCCATAATCCACCGCTGCATTTCGAGCTAAAGATAAAGCCAATGCCGTTTTCCCCATAGAGGGGCGGCCAGCTAAAATAATTAAATCAGAATTTTGGAATCCAGACAATCGATCATCCAAATCAAAAAATCCACTTGGAACACCTGTTAGAACCCCTTGTTTACGATTTCCCCAATTATCCAATACATCATGCAATAAAGGTTCTACAGCAGTAAATCTACCCCGATCCGCATGTTCAGACAATTTAAATAGAACTTGTTCAGCATTATCTAAAATTTCAGTCGGTTCATCTCCACCATCATATGCAGTGGTACTCATTTCTACCGCAGCACTAATAATGGTTCGTAAAATTGATTTATCTTTCACAATTCGAGCATAATATTCAACATTCGCCGCCGAAGGTGCTTCTGAAGATAATCCTGTGATATAATAAGCTCCACCAACCGCTTCTAATTGACTGGATTTTTTCAGTTCCTCTAACATGCTGATGTTATCTATGGTATTATTACCTTCAAATAAAACCATCATATGAGAATAAATAGTGGCATGGGCAGGTTTATAAAAACTTTGCTCAGTAAGATGATGTATAGCCTTTGGTACCGCCTCAACATCAATAAGCATGCATCCCAAAACAGCCTGTTCAGCTTCTACTGAATGGGGGGGTAACCGGAGTTGATTTTCCTTTTTTTCTGCCATCATTTAATGTAAATAATTATCTCTTATCTTTTTAAAATCTTCCCATGTGGGTTGCTTCAATTCAGGATTCCTCAGTAAGGCTGCAGGGTGGTAAGTTACAATTAAATCAATACCTTGGTAAGTATGAACTTTTCCCCTCAAGTTGGATAAAGTATCGTTGGCTTTGAGAACTGTATTTCCTGCAACTTTTCCAAGTGCAACAATCAATTTAGGTTTAATTAGTTCTAATTGATGTTTCAAATAAGGTTCACATTCTTCAATTTCACTTTGCAATGGGTCTCTGTTTTTAGGAGGTCTGCATTTTAATACATTTAATATATAAATATCTTCGCGGGTAAGATTAATAGCTGCCAATATTTTATTTAATAACTGGCCTCCACGACCGACAAATGGTTCACCTTTTAAGTCTTCATTTTTCCCGGGTGCTTCACCCACAAATACTATATCCGCATTAGGATTCCCTACCCCAAACACAAAATTGGTTCTGGATTTACACAACTCACAATTTTGGCAATCCTTAATAAGATGATAAAAGGCGGTGAGTTCACAACCGCCTTCTATTCCATTACTATTATTTTGAACAAAGTCTATAGATGATAAATAAATATTTTCTCCATAGATGTCTGTGTATTGGTCTAAATAACAATTCCGTAGATCAGAATCATTTTTCATCAGATTTGGCATCACCGTAACGCCATTCTAACTCACCATTTAGTAATTCAGTTAATGCCTCAACCATTGGCTTTTCTAACACCTCTAAGTTCTCTTCAATCACTTCAATATCTTCTGTATCTTCAATATTTTCTAGTGCTTCAAGATCTAATTTACGTGAATCAATAATTTGTCGAGCTCTTGTTGCAGAAATAATTACATCTGTATATATATCTTCACTTTGCTTGAAAAGATCACTCATTGAAATTGCTTTAATTTCCATTAAATATTCTCCTTTATAGAATTCTCTATAGCTACTATTGCTTCTTTTAAATCATCATTTACAAAACTGATATTAAAACGGTCTATAAATTCCATTTCTTTTTCAAATCGTTTTAATCTATTTTTAATTTGAGTCGTTTGCTCATTGCCTCTTTTTAGAAGCCTCTCTTCTAAAACTAATTTTTTCTCTGGGATGTCAAACCCTGGGGGTTCAATGAAAATTGAGTATGTATTTTCAGGATATTCTTCCATTATACTACAACCTCCATTTACATCAATGTCAAGTAACATAATCTCATTATTATCGATTGTATCCTCTAATTGATCTGCAAGTGTAGCATATTTATTACCATGGACCCACTCCCATTCCAAAAAATCACCAAATTTTGCAAAGTGTTCAAATTTTTGGTTATTCATAAAAATATAATCTTTACCATCCACTTCACCTTCTCTGGGAGATCGTGTGGTGGCTGAAATCGAAAATTTCCAATTTTTATTTCTCTTTAATAATTCTTTACAGATTGTAGTCTTACCTGTGCCTGATGGCGCAGAAAGAACAATAAGATTTTTACTCATAATATATTTTGTACCTGCTCTCTCATTTTTTCTAATTCATCTTTTACAGAAACTACAAGATGGCTCACTTCAATTTGATCTGTTTTTGAACCAATAGTATTTACCTCTCGACCCATTTCTTGAAGCATAAAATTCATTTTTCGTCCTGCATATTCCACATCATCAAAATAGGTATTATAAAGCTGTAGATGACTACTCAATCTTACAATTTCTTCAGAAATGTCCTTTTTCTCTGCAATAATTGCCACTTCTTGAAGTAACCGTTGTTCATCTAAAGATACATCTTCTACCAATTCTGCTATCCGTTGCTTATATCTTATAAAATCTTCACCTCTATGTTCAGATGATTTTGATTCAATTTGTGAAACATAAGTTTCAACATTTTTCAATCGTGTTTCCAAATCTTTTTTTAAATTATTTCCTTCCGCAGTTCTAATCTTATCAAGTTGTTCTATCGCCTCATTAACGGCACCAAAAAATGTTTTTTTCAGTTCTTCAGTAAATTCATCTTTTTCAACAGGAGTAAAAATATCCTGCAATTTCATCAGTTGATCTACCGTTACAGAAATATCCGTATTAATCTCAGTTTGAATTTCTTCAGCAACTTTTACATATTCACGAATTCTATCCATGTTTAAAGTTAATCCAGATTTTTCACTATCATTATAGTCAATAACACACATAAGTGTTACACGTCCTCGAACACAAACTTGTTTAATCAACTTTGATAATTCGTCATCATAAGCATTTAATTCTCTTGGTGTCTTGGGAAAAAAATCCAAGTATCGACTATTCACAGACTTAATCTCTACAGAAACATCCATATTTTCGGAGGCACAAATTGCCCTCCCATAGCCTGTCATACTTTTTACCATTAATTTGTCTCTAATTCTGGGGGTGAAATTTACCTTTTAATAAACTTTTATCAAAAGGTAATAGTAAGAATTATAATTGGTATAATTCAAGAGAAATTAAGGACTTAGTCTATTTGATGCAGATAAAACTTTATCTATGTATAATTTTAACGAAAATTGTTGGGACGGTTTAAATGGATTCGAATTATCTGCTGGAACGATTGCAATTTCGAATTCAATGAGTTCTGTCCGCATGCTAGAACCAAATGAGAGTCGCCCTGATCCATATATTCCTCCTCTTAAACTGAGGTTTTCATGTAGGTTGTAATCTATACCCACATCCATAGAAAGAGCTTCATTAATCCATGTTGCTTTTGTTAATAAATTTACTTTATTGAACTGAGTATTAAATATTAATTCTATAAATGGTATATAGATTTCATTTCGACTTGTGCTCCACCATTTAGTTGAAAATATATCGTGAATAAAAAATGAAATCTGAATATTTTCATAACTTATTTTTTTGTGAACAGAGATTCCGAAAGAGTATGCAGATGATTCATATAATCTTTCCATGGATAGTGTTGGCCAAACCTCTATTTGTGAAGATGGATATTTATCAATTTTAGACTCAAATAGTTGAACTGAAAATGCAATACTAATTGAACTATAATCAAATGAAGTTATGCGTGTATAGTCGATTTCATCTGAACTGGGAATTCCATCGTCATTATCACTCCACGCATCCACCGTATTATCTAAATCTGAAACTCCAAAATAAGATAAATAAAAAGTCCGTGCCCCTTTTTTATAAATTATTGAACTCTCTTCAAAAATCTCATCATCTGATGAAGAATAAGAAAATTGGACTGCTGGAATATCCGTCATTTCAAATGTATTTATCCCTCCCAATGCTGTAGATTTAGCATCAAATGGTCGGGAAAGTAATGGTGATGGATTTTGAATCCACGCTGCAGAGACAATACCCAAAAAAAGTAAACAATTAATTAATTTAAACACCATGTTTCTTTTTCATTTCATCCAATTTTGCCAGTGCATCTAACGGTGTCATTGTATTGATATCTAACTTCTTTAGCTCCAATTGAAGCTTATCATTATTCTCTGTAAAAATATCCATTTGTTCAATTTTAGGCATGGCTTCAGAAGCTTGTAATTCAGACCGTTCACTCTTCGATAAAGTCTTTAGCAAATCATGTGCACGTACCACAACCGATTTGGGGAGTCCTGCCATTTCCGCTACATGAACACCATAAGAACGATCAGCTCCACCTTCAATAATTTTTCGTAGAAAAATAATTCTACCACCAAATTCTTTTACCGCCACATTCAAATTAAACGCTCGCGGTAATTCAACAGCTAACTCCACAAGTTCATGGTAATGGGTGGCAAAAAGCGTTTTAGCCTGCACATTTTTTTCGTGATGGAGATATTCCGTGACTGCCCATGCGATTGAAAGACCATCATACGTTGAGGTCCCTCGACCAATTTCATCTAATATAATAAGGCTCTTTGGGGTGGCGTTATTTAAGATATTTGCAGTTTCATTCATTTCTACTAAAAATGTTGATTCGCCACCAGCAAGGTTATCACTGGCCCCAACTCGCGTAAATAATTTATCAATAACACCAATCGTGGCTTTTGAAGCAGGTACAAATGACCCAACTTGTGCCATGAGTACAATGAGGCCTGCTTGACGAAGATAAGTACTTTTTCCCGCCATATTAGGGCCGGTGATAATGGCAATCTGTTTCTTGCTACAATTAAGATCTATGTCATTGGGAATAAAATATTCCCCCATAGGCAAAAGCGTTTCAACTACTGGATGTCGTGCATTTTCTAAAATCAACTTAGATGAATTTGATATAGTTGGACAAATGTAATTATTTTCTACAGCTAAATATGCCAATGATGATGCAACATCAATTTTAGAAATAATTAGTGCATTAAATTGGATTTCCCGGGCAGATGCCAAAATTTCAATACAGAGATTTTCAAAAATTTCACTCTCAATTTCTACAATTTTTTCACTGGCAGATAATATCTTCTCTTCATATTCTTTCAATTCAGGCGTGAAAAAACGCTCAGCATTGGTGAGTGTTTGCTTCCGAATATAATGCTCAGGTACTTTTTGAATATGGACTTTGGTTACTTCAATGTAATAGCCAAATACACGATTATAACCAACTTTCAAACTGGGGATTCCAGTGCTGTTTTGTTCTTCAATTTGCATTTTTACCAACCACTCATTTGCATTGGTTGAAAGTTGCCTTAATTCATCTAATTCTGATGAATATCCATCATTAATGGCACCACCTTTTTGAAGACTAATAGGAGCTTCTTCCTTTAAAACTGTATTGATTTTATCTACAATTTTAGATGTATTCAATGCAGAAGAAACTAATGAGTTCAAATTGAAAACATCTTTTTTTAACGCCTGCTTGAATTGGGGGATTTTTGAAAGTGAAGCACCCAAATTAACCACATCTCGGGGTGTAGCCTTTATTGTTGCCAAGCGAGCTAAAATACGATCAATATCTGAAACTTCTCTCAATAAGTCTCGAACAGATTCTAGTAATTCTGAACGGTCAAAGAACTCCTGTACTCGACCTAATCTAGTTTTAATTTTTTTAATATCTGTAAGTGGTCGCCGCAGCCACGATTTCAATAATCGACTGCCGGATGATGTGACTGTTTTATCCATAACACCAATAAGTGAACCATGAATCCCCTGCGTGGATAATGATGAAAATACCTCTAAATTTCTTACGGTAAATGGATCTAACCCCATGGCACTTTCATCCTGAATGAATGAAATAGACGTAATATGCTTTATCCTATTCTGAAAGTTTTGCCCTACATAATGCAATGCAGCTCCTGCAGCACAAAGCCCTGCATTTAATGCTTCAATCCCAAACCCTTTAAGGGAATTTGTTTTAAAATGATCCGTTAAAATATCATATCCAGTATCTCTATCTACAACCCAATCAGGAAATGTTGACAAGAAAATTTGACTATCCCTAAGTCGACTTTTGCAAAGAGGCTCTTGACCTTCAGAAACCAATATTTCTTTCACCTGAAATTGTTGAATCACATTTTCAAATCCTGAAATTGGCCATTCACCACAATGAAATTCACCCGTAGAATGGTCTAAAATAGATATTCCCACAATTTCTTTTTGAAAGACAATGGCCGCCAAATAATTATTTTCTCGACCATCTAAATACTTTTCAGAAAGTGCAGTTCCTGGAGATAAGACCTCCACCACTTCTCGTTTAACAATTCCTTTGGCTTTTTTAGGATCTTCTACTTGTTCGCAAATAGCGACTCGGTGACCAGCCTTAAGTAATTTATGTAAATGTTGTTCTAAAGAATGATATGGAAATCCCGCTAACGGAATAGTAGAGGCTGCACCATTAGACCGTTTGGTTAATGTAATACTTAGAATTTCAGAGGTTAATACCGCATCATCATCAAAGGTTTCATAAAAGTCACCCATTCTAAACAACATGATTGCATTGGGATGCAATTTCTTTGCCTCCCAAAACTGTTTCATGACTGGTGTTGGACCTTTACTCTTTGCCATTGTTATACCAATTTCCGACTATTACCATCGCGATATGTAATTTTTTGTTTATCAAAATATTCTAAAAGTGGAACTGCATACTTTCGGCTTGTATCCGCTAAATCTTTAAATTGTGAAACTGAAAGTTCCGACTCATTATCAAAAAAATTAATAACTTTTTCCCTTAATGATGAAAAATTTCCACGTGTAAACATTAGACTCTCATCTAATCTTAATACATCACCCCGTTGTTCGGCTATGTTTAATAATAGCATCACTTTATCTTTGTCTGCACCTAATTTAATGGCTAACTCATTATATCGAGAAGATGTGAACCCTTCTGAAGTTAAAATATTAATAAGGTTCTCTAACAACTTATTTTCACTCTCTGATAATTCAATAGAAAATTCACAAATTGCCCACTTATCACCTACGTTTTTTACCTTAGTTTCATTTGCTAATTTTAACAATAAATAATCACAGAAATAATCATCTGCTTTTAAAAACTGTCGAATTTCTTCTTTTTGTGCGCCAAACTTATATGGATTTTTTTGATGATAATTTTCTAAGAAGGTTACTAAACGTTGTGTCAAAATGTCTAATTGATTAAGGGAAAGTAACCATGTAAGCGTTTTATATTTTACCCATTGTAATTGATTATCTTCAGAAACAATTATTTCAATTTTCTCAGGAGAAAGTCCAAATTTTAAACCTAATTCAGATTTACCAATGGGCTTCCCTGTAGCACTACCAATGACATATCGAAATTTTTCATCATCTTTAAGATTATACAGATGCGTTATTTTTTCTTTATTATTTTTCCATTTACCCAATAATTCGGTTTCGATTACTTCTCCACCACCAATCGTAACTACGGGTGAATATAATCGAATTATAAATTTATCACCAACTGCAGCAACCAAAGCAGATTCTAATTTAAAAATTACAGGGCCTACATCACCAGGTTCAATTGACTTTCGATCGGTTAGTGCCACTCGTGCCATTACTTCTTGAGTCCCTAAATGGATTCTAACCCGTTGGTTTTGTATAATAGGATGTTTAGATGTGCTTAACAAACTTACTTTTGCACCCAAAATGGAATGGTTTTGAAAATAATTTGGCGTTGCCACTTGGCATCCTCTTGCTAATTCATCAGCTTCAATACCTTGTAAATTAATGGCCGCTCGTGCCCCTAATTGTACTGAATCTACTGTAGAATCATGGGATTGAATTCCCCTAATCTTGGCCTTTTTATTTCCAGGCAGTATTTCAATGGTATCTCCAACTTTAGCTTCACCCGATGAAACGGTACCTGTTATTACGGTACCAAAACCCTTAATACTAAATACACGATCAACAGGGAGCCTAAAAACGCCACGTGAATTTTTTTCAGGAACACTCTTCGCTATTTGAATCAATTCATTTTTTAGTGTATCAATTCCAATATTATTTAATGCAGATACGTTATGAATGGGTGCATCTTCTAAAAAGGACCCTTCAACTAATTCTTGAATATCTATTTCAACCAGTTCAAGCCAATCCGAGTCCGCCAAATCTACTTTATTGATAGCAATTGCGCCCACTTTAATATCCAATAATTTGAGGATTTCGAAATGCTCGCGTGTTTGGGGCATAACTCCATCATCCGCAGCAACCACCAATAACGCAGCGTCAATTCCACTCACTCCCGCCATCATGTTTTTTACAAATTTTTCATGTCCTGGTACATCTATGAGGGTTATGGACTCTGTGAGAAAAGCGAAACCAATATCAATGGTCATTCCCCGTTTCACCTCTTCCTCATGACGTTCTGTACTCACCCCCGTTATTGCTTTTACAAGAGTGGTTTTCCCATGATCAATATGCCCTGAAAGCCCAATGACGATTTGCCTCAACACAGCACCTCATTAAAAATTTGGGTACAAACTTCAGCCAAATCAGCGGGAATTGCTTTCAAGTCAATTCTAAATTGATTTCTATGAATATATCCCAAAATAGGAAATGAAGCCATTCTAAATAATGAGGAGAATTCTGATGACTTTAATGATGTCGATGAAAATGTAATTGCCATGCTGGGGATTTTTTCTGTTGGTAGCGAGCCACTTCCTGCCTCTACCTCAGATTCAATTAATTTAATTTTATACCTTTTAATATAAGTTTTTTTAACACCACCTAAAATTGTTTCACCGAGTTTTTCCAACTCAAATCTATCTCGTGTAAGTAAATGAACCACTAAATTATCAGATGATATTTCTTTTGCAGAAGAATAAGTTCTTAGGACTTTTTCTAAAAGGGCGAATGTCAATTTATCACAACGCAATGCACGATATAATGCATTTTGGTGCATTTTCCTTAAGAGTGTTTTTTTACCGCAAATAATTCCGGCTTGGGGTCCACCTAATAGTTTATCTCCACTAAACGATACTGCATGCACGCCTGCTCTCAAATAGGTGGAAACCGTTTCTTCTGATGGCATATCTGAAGTTGAGAAGTCTGCAATAGCGCCACTACCTAAATCAACTAATAATGGAACTCGTTTTCGTTTTGAAAGTATGGCTAATTCTAATAAATCAACATCTTGGGTAAATCCAATTACTTTATAATTGCTAGTATGGGCCACCAAAATTGCACCTGTTTCTTTGTTGATGACAGATTCATAATCTTTCAAATGGGTTTTATTTGTGGTGCCCACCTCAACCATATTGCATCCCGACTTTTCAATGACATCAGGGATTCTAAATGAGCCACCTATCTCAACTTGTTGGCCTCGACTGATAATTACATCTTTTCCCTCTGCAACCGAATTTAACATGAGTAAAACAGCGGCGGCATTATTATTTACAATCAATGAAGATTCAGATGATGTGAGTGAATTAAGCAATGCTTCAACATGATAATTTCGCTCACCGCGCTTTCCAGACTTAATTTGCAATTCAATATTTGTATAGGGGTAGATAGATTCTACGGCTTGGTGTAAGATTTCTTTTGAAATTGGTGAACGACCTAATCCAGTATGGAGGACAATGCCCGTACCATTTATTACTGGCTTTAAATTTGACTCACAAAGTTGGGCTAATTCTTTTTCAGCAGTAGAATATACGATACCTTGAACATCTCTTACTTTTTCTCCAGAAAGGATGTGTTCTCTCTGTAATTGAATAATGGATCGAATTGTTTTAATTATTAATTTGTGAGGAGCCCCATCAAGTTTCCCTTCAAACCGTTGGAGTACGTCATCTACGGATGGTAATTGTTGCAATGCATCCTGCATGCCTTTAGATTGATTCATTTTCTATTTCCCAACATTTTGTCTCTCCGCCAAGGATTGTTGTATTACTTCAACCAATTTGTCTAAAATTATTTTAGATTTATAGCCATTTAAAATGGTTAAAACAAAAATTCCAAATTCAGCTTCAGGAATGATATTTTCAAAATTATCAAAGATAGTCGTTTTATCTAAAAAGTCATCGATGTTAGTACCTTTAGATAATTCACTCTGAACTTCACTTTGAATGTCTAAAATGTGGGACTTTAACTCACTTGAACTCATTTGACCAATTTTATTATCCATTATGTAAATAGAGTCGCTTCATCCACTTCATCCAATAGATTTTCAGGAAGATATTTATTCGCATATTTTTTATAAACACCTTCTTTTACAAAAATTTCGAATAGCTCCTCATCAATATGATAATCATTTCTCATGAATCCCATAATACGCATGGCATGAGATAACTTTTTACCATCTTTATAAGGGCGATCAGAAGCCGTCAATGCTTCATAGATATCTGCAATAGCCATCATCTTTGCTTGAACTGACATTTGGTCGCCAGTCAATCCTTTGGGGTAACCTTTCCCATCTAGCCTTTCGTGATGTCCACCTGCAAATTCTGGCACATTTCTTAAATTTTTAGGATACGGTAATTTTTCCAACATATCGATGGTTATTACAATATGATCATTAATAATTTCACGTTCTTCTGGTAATAATGTACCCTTTGCAATGGTTAAGTTTCTTACTTCTAACTCAGACAAAAAGGGTTTAGTTTTACCTTTATAAGTCCATTCATACTTTCCAATTTGCCGGATGCGGTCTTGGTCTTTTTCTTGCATAAATTCACCACCCACATTGGATTTTTCAACAAAATCCAAATCATCATCAAATTGAGCCAATTGAAGATTCAATTTTGTTTCCGCGTCTTTTACCCCATCGACGTCTCCCTTCTCAAGAAGAGCTGATTTTGTATTTAGAAAATGGATTTCTGCATCTCTTTTTAATATTTCAAAGCGAGTTTGAACATTTTCAACTCGATCATAAATTGTTTCTAATTTTGTGGACTTATCTACCACATGAACGGGAGTTGCCACCTTTCCACAATCATGTAACCATGCTGCAATATAGAGTTCATATCGCTCATCTTCAGACATGACAAAATCTTTGTACGTGCCAACTTTCGTATTCTCTACTGCATCTGCCAACATCATGGTGATTTCTGGAACGCGTTCGCAATGCCCACCAGTATATTCAGATTTCTTATCTATCGCCGTCGCAATAAGCTGAATGAATGATTCAAAAAGATTTTTTAATTCTTCTACAAGTCGCTTATTGGTAAGTGCCACTGCACCTTGAGATGCCAATGAAATAATTTGAGTTTCCATTTCTTTACTAAATGGAATAGTGTCACCAGTACTTTCATCTTTCGCATTCAGGAGTTGCATTACTCCTATAATTTCATTTTCATGATTTTTTAGCGGTACCGTCAAAAATGATTTTGAACGATAATCATTCCCAATATCAAATGTTTTTGTACCAGAAAAATCAAATTCCTTATTCTCATAAGCATCTTCAATATTACTGGGATTACCAGTGATGGCCACATGCGCGCATACATGAGAATGATTGGGCTCCCCATTCTTTTCCAAAGGAATTGAAGGAATTATAATTTCAACTCCAGAAGTACCACCCATAAATGTTTTTTTAGAATCGGTAATCATAATTTCAAATTCCAGATTCCCATCTGCATCTTTCATATAAAGTGTTCGTCCATCCGCATGAGTAATATGACGTGCTTCTTCAAGAATCATTTCAAATAATTTATTGCTATTTGATTCTGTAGAAAGGGCAATACCTATTTCGTTTAATCGCTTAATTCGTTCTTCTAAAAATAGGCTTCTTTCTTTATAATCCATTTAATTTCCTTTTGCCTTATTTAATTATTCTATCGGTAGAGTGTTAAATTAGGACTTCTTTACATCCTTTTTCAAGAACGAGGCGAAAATAGTTGCAGGAATTAATATAAGTGCCATGGCAACAAAAATCATGTTCGTTTGTAAATAATCACCAATATACCCGCAAATTATACCAGATAATGACCCTATTCCAAAACTAAGTGCGAATGATATCCCATAAATTAATCCTCTACTTTTCGCTGGACTCACATCTGCAATTAAGCTATTACTGATGGGTTGAAACATAAAATTGACGGCCCCCATCATACATGCGAATATAATCAGAGGTGAACCCCATGAAATTGACATGAGGATAAGAAATGGAATATTTAATCCCACTACCCAAACTAATAGCCCCTTGCGCGGATACTGACTGCCAATTCGACCACCATACAATTGCCCCAAAATACCCAATGCCAATACAAAACCTGTAAGCAATCCCCCTTCGGTAACAGGATTAAATCCTAATTGAACCCGCTCAGAAAAATAATAAGGGAGAAAATTAAATACACCGTGATGGGCAATTCCCCAAATGGCTGAAACGGTAAATAATATAATATGTGCACGAGAAAAATTAACTTTTAAAGATGGCCAATTAGGATTTTCCATTTTTTCTTTAGGATAAAATAATGCCATAATGAGTCCACTAAATGAGATAAATGCAATGGCAAGATAAGCAAACCGCCACATATATACATTGCTCATCCACACTGCAAATAATGGGCCCGCAGCCAAACCAATACTTCCAAAAACACCATGATATGCCATATATCGACTCACATCTTTGGCATGACTAATTATTTTTAATCCAGCAGGATGATAAAGACCCGCAACAATACCCAAAAAAGCCATCCCCAATACAATGGATAAGTAGGTTGTGGAATTATACAGCCATAGACAGGATAATGATAGGCCAATAAAGTAAATGATTAGAATATACTTAGAGCCAAATCTATCCACCAAAATCCCGGCAGGCAACCCGCCCAATCCCATAAATAGAAACTGAATTGTTACTAGTGTTCCTAATTTTACCAACGAAATGTTATACTCAGCCTCCAATAAAATTAGAATTGCAGGTAATATCATAGTTACAAAATGGACTAGAAAATGGCCTAATCCTGTAAGTAAAATGATATGTTTTTCTTTACTTTTATTCATGTAAAAAAAAAGCTCCCAGAATAACACTGAGAGCTTTCATTAAAATGGTAATTCCAATTAGTTTCGCTCTTTAATTCGCGCAGCCTTACCCTTAAGATTTCTGAGATAGTACAATTTAGCTCTACGGACTTTACCTCTCTTAACCACCTTAATGGTTTCAAGATTTGGTGAATGAATTGGAAAGATTCTTTCCACGCCCACACCATTTGATATTTTTCTAACGGTGAATGTTTTATCAATTCCACCTCCAGCAGAAATGGCGATGACCACCCCTTCAAATGTTTGCACGCGTGAACGAGTACCTTCAATAACTTTCACCCCAACTGAAACGGTATCTCCAGATTGAAATTGTGGTAAATCTGTATTTAAATCACCTTGTGTAGCTTGTAATATTTTATCCATTTTTTACTCCGTCTTTCCCTTTTGAGGATATATACTTTTTCCAAAGATCTGGTCGTCTTTCACGAGTTTTACATTCTCGCTGTTCATTAACCCATTCATCGATTTTCTGATGATGACCAGACAATAAAATTTTTGGCGTTTCCATGCCGTTGTAAACTTCAGGGCGCGTATAATGGGGGCCATCAAGTAGAGAATGTGAAAATGAATCTGTGTCTGCAGATTCAATATTATTTAACACCCCTGGAATCAATCTAATTACTGAATCTAAAATTACAGCAGATGCTAATTCACCTCCGGTAAGAACATAATCCCCAATTGAAACTTCATCTGTAACTATATAATCTCTAATTCGTTGATCAATACCCTTATAATGACCATTAATAAATACTAATTGGTCAGTTGTGGATAATTCCTGAGCAAGGGCCTGTGTTAATACTTTCCCATCTGGTGTGGGATATATAACACGAAGTGACTTTTTAGAATCTAGTGATTTACTTACTGTATCAAAAGCTCTAAAAACGGGCTCTGGTTTCATCACCATTCCAGAACCACCGCCAAAAGGATAATCATCAATTCGATAATGTGGTTCATCCGCATAGTCAAATAAATTATGTATTTTATATTCTACAAAACCTTTTGATTTCGCCCTCCCTAAAATACTTTCACCAATTATGGAATCAACCATTTTAGGGAAGGGTGTCAAAAAATGCACATTCATGATTTATCAATTAATCCATCTATTAGATTGATAGTTACTTGATTATTTTTAAAGTCAAAAAGCGTCACAAAATCATCCACAAGGGGAATCAAATGTTCTTTTTCCCCATCTGTAATAATGAGGATGTCATTGGCAGGATTTTCCATAATTTCAGAAATTTTACCTACCTTTTTTCCAGCTTGATCAATAACATTGAATCCAATTAAATCAATAAGATAAAATTCTTCATCAACGGTTTCAGGAAATTCATCTCTACATACTGACAATGTAAAGTCCCTGAGTAATTCTGCGCTATTTCTATCATTAATATTTTTAAATTTGAGCCTTGATTTTTCAGACTTTAAATTCAATTTTTCAATAATATATATGGTCTGTTCTTTGCATCCTTGTCCAAGCCAAACGGATTGTCCAATTTTCAGTGTTTTAGACTCACTATTGAATAACCTAACTTTCACTTCCCCTTGAATACCATGGGGTTTAATAATTTTCCCTAATGGTACTAAATCAGCAGGAATATGATTATTCAATTATTTCAAGAAGCGATCTTTTTCCGCCTGCTTTTGCAGTAGCAGCCGAAAGTAAAGTGCGAATCGCACTTATATTCTTTCCATGTTTCCCAATCACCATTCCAACATCACCATCGCCAACATGCAATTCATATATATTTGTATTCTCAGTTTCAGTAACATCAATTTTTACTTCATCTGATTGATCAACAATAGCTTTAATAATCGTCTCTAACATGTCCTTCATGGGGTACCTCAACTATTGGTTCAAAGAAACCTAATTATTTCTCTGGTTCTTCTTCAACTTTTTCAGCTACGGGAGCTTTTGAGGATTCAGCACTTGCTTCTTCAACAGGAGCTTCAACTTCTGGAACATCTTCAACTACCGCTTCTTCAACAGGAGCTTCAACTTCTGTAGTCGATTCATCTGCATCTTCAACTACAACTTCTTCTGTAGGAGCTTCA